>ERZ842401.4759-NODE-4759-length-15526-cov-7.211686_pt1 | contig 15526 bp, 14 predicted proteins | sample MGYA00521270_ERZ842401 | MGnify/ENA primary metagenome ERZ842401 (study PRJEB31892, sample SAMEA3878208) | bioreactor metagenome | biome: Moose rumen | place: Sweden | collected 2011-10 | study: EMG produced TPA metagenomics assembly of the PRJEB12797 data set...
GGAATATTTCTCCCTTAATGATTCTTTATTTACCGAAGGTAAGGTACGTTTACACGACCAAGTGTCAACTTTAAAAGCCGCGATTGTCTTTTCTGATAAAATTACCACTGTTTCTCCTACCCATCGTAAAGAATTATTAACTCCTGAAAGCGGATTTGGTCTCACCTATGACCTTCAACTTCGAGAATATGATTTCTGTGGAATCGTTAATGGTGTGGATTATGGAGAATTTAATCCTCGTGAAGATAAATATACATTTAAGCAATATTATATTGAAACTGTTTCTATTGGTAAAGCCGAAAACAAGGCTGCATTATTTGATTCAGACTCGATTGAATACCATGGGGAAGCTCTCTTTGGTGTTGTTTCACGTTTAGACCACCAAAAAGGTATGGATATTTTGTTCCCTGTAATCGAAGAGATTTTAAAAAGAGGACATGTTGTCTATATCCTAGGTAGCGGGCATGAAGAATATGAAAGTCGTTTAAAAGAATTAAAGAGAAACTAGTTTGTTTCTCTTTTCTTTTTTACTAATTGATAATTACTAGAATCTGCAACGGTATTCTCATCTAAAATAACTTCTTCGTATTCACCCATGTGCTCATGTACTTCAGCAAATGCTTGCCATGTAGCTTCATCTATAATACCATTTAAACCTCTCGCCCCGGTCTTTTTCTCCTCGGCTTGTTTAGCAACAGCAGTAGCAAATCCATCGGTGAATGTTAATTTAACACCTATTTTTTTAAATATTTCTTCTTGGATTTTCATAGCTGATTCATCCGACTCTAGCATTACTCTTTTTATAGCATCTAAATCTAAATCATTTAATTTAACAACTGTTACTCTACCCATGAATTCATCAGTCATCATACCACGATCAATGAAATCTTTAGTAGTAGCTTTACGATATCTTGGTTTAGAAGATTTATTTTCATTAAAACCAATACCATTTTTTTCTAATAAGTTCTTATAAACATCTGTATAAGCTCCACCTAAAATAACAGTCATATTACTAGTATCTATCTTTACTTTTTCTTGAGCAGTTCTCATATCTTGACAAGCATCATAAGTACAGCCTTCAATAAACGGTAGTAAAACGTTTAAAACACCTGTACCACTTGGATCATCTTTCTTACGTGATCCTTTTTTATCTATTTCATCAAAGAAAATAATAGCTTGTTCTGTCTTTTTCTTGTCTCTACCACATTGAATATATAAATCCCATAGAGCTTCCTCAATATCTCTACCAACATAACCAGGAGTAGTTAATTGAGTTGAATTAATCTTATAGAAAGGTCTATTTAAATGCTTAGCAATTAACCTCATTAATTCTGTCTTACCAACTCCAGTTGGACCAGTAAGTAAAATACCTTCCTTTTTCTTACGAACATCAAGTTCTTTACGAGCAAGTTCCGTAATTACTCTTCTAGTTGGTTCATCTTGAGCAATCAATGTTTTAGTAACTTTGTTAAATAAATCTTCAATATTAATATATTTAGATTCTTCTTTTGTAAAAATTACATCTAATTCTTCTTTTTCATCCTTCTCTTCTGGTTCAAAAAGAAATTCATTTTCTCCATCCTCAAAAGCATCTATCTTTAATTCAATTGTATCAATAACACTCTCAATATTATCACAATCAGCATTAAATCTTTCTCGCATTTCCTTTAATTCTTTAATTGTATATTTATCATTAATTATATCTAAAATTAAATTTTGAACATCTTCAATATAAGCTTCATCTAATTCTTCTTCAGACATAGCTGGAGAATCTTGTGATAACTGATATAAAACTTCATTATTTATTGGAGTATAGAAAGCCTCTTTTTCTCCATTAACTGCGACAAAATGAATAACTTCCTTACATAATTTTTCATATTGTCTAATGGCTTCTTTCATTGGAATATTATTTTCAAAATAATCTAATAATTCATCTAATTTCATAACATTAGAAAAAGACTGTGTTACTTTACTATTTAGAGACTCAGTAGAACACATTCTACAATAACTCTTACCTTTATTATCAATAAAAGTATCAGTTGCTTCATAATATTTACCTATTGCTGCTCTTCTACAACTAAAAGCTATAGTAGAATCAGTTAGATAATGTCTATCCATAATTGTTGCTATATAATTATTACTCATACCTAATCTCCCCATCACTTAATATACCTTTTTATAATAATAATGTCAATTATTTAAAATTAACATTATTATTAAAATCATCAACTATTCTCATAACATCACGAGACTTTTCTCTAATCTTATTTATTGTAATTTTCTTAAATACTTTCTTATTAATTAAATTAATTTCTAAATCATGTACTTCATTTAATAAATCATTTAACTCTTTATATTTACCCTTAATTCCTACAATATTATCAAACCAATTACTAATATCATACACTTCACCATTAATTCTTAAATTCTCTAATGTAGATATAAAAGTACGATTATTTAGTATTTCTTTACAAATATAACTTTGTAAATAATAAGCATTAGAATTATATTTATGTTCCGTTTCAGAATTAATTGCATATATAGTTGAATCATTAGAATCAAACTCTTTAATAATATTAATAATATCTTCAGTTTGCTTAGTATTAATAATTTCTTCTAATAAATATGAATTATGTTTTTTTACAAAACTTAAATCTTCTTTATTATAAATACGATATGTTAAACCAGTTCTTAATAATAGATACTTTTTTGTTACTTTTATTTCATTAATATATGAGTTAATCGCATGATTAAATTCATGAACTAAACTGTCTAATAATTCAATTAAACCTATATTATGATAATTCTGAATTACCATATATTTAATTGTTGAATATTCATTATTTACTTTTCTTGGTACTGAAGAATAATAAGCTTTTACCACTTTATCTTCTTGATTACTAATTCTAATACGAATATTTTTAAAAGTATTTAAAACTAATTTTTCTTTATTTAAACCATATTTAATAATAAAAGCAGGAATTATTATATGTAATAAGTGTCTAATGTTACTATCATAATTATATTTATCACTTATTTCATCAATAAATGTTTTCTCTCTTTCAATTATTAATTTACTATTCATCAAATCACCTACTATTAAACAATAATATCATTAATTTGTAATTTTATAATATTTTCAATGTCACTTAATTTTACTTCTACTTGATAACCTATTTTACCTGCACTAAAGATAATTGTTTCAAAAGCTTCACAACTACTATCAAAAGTAGTAAGAAAACTCTTTTTCATTCCTATTGGAGAACAACCTCCATGAACATAACCTGTTAATGGTAAGAGATCCTTTTGTTTTAACATAGAAACACTCTTTATCCCTACTGATTTCGCAGCTTTCTTTAAATCTAACTCTTTATTTACAGGAATAACAAAAACAAAATAATTATTAGTATTAGAAACTGTCACTAATGTTTTAAATACTCGATTAGGGTCTTGATTTAAAACTTCAGCTACTTCTAAACCACTAATTGCATTAGTATCTACATATGAATAACTTTGATAATTAATTTTCTTTTGATCTAATATTCTCATAACATTTGTTTTTTCCATAATATCACCACTTATTTTTTTAAATACTTTTTCAATTCATCTCTTTTTTCTAAATAATCTTTTTTTCCTAAATTATATTGTTCTAAAATAGTTACTTCATTCTTCTCAACACGTTTTATTTTTATTTGTTCTGTTGGTCTAATACAAAATATTTTTTTATTTTCTTCTAATTTTAATATTTCTTCAACAGTTTCATTATATCTTTTATTTCTAGTAGCAATTGTTTTTTGAAACTTAGGATATTTCTTATATCTTGATTGTAACCATTTCATAGAAGTTAATTTCTTACGATATTCTATTGGTCTAGTTAATACTACTATTACCTGGTCATAACCTAATTCAAGAGCTTTTTTTACTGGTATTGAGTCAGCTACTCCACCATCTAAATACTTTTTATCATCTATTTCTACTATCTTAGATACACCAGGCATTGAGGAACTAGCTCTAAAGTATTCGATTCCTTCTTTAGCATCTTTAACCTCGATATATTTAGCTTCACCAGTATCTATATTAGTTACTGTTACAAACATTTTAATTTTTGACTTCTTATAAGTATCATAATCAAACTTATCTAATTCATTAGGTAATTTATAATAAGCAAATTCTTTATTGGCAATATTACCTGTTTTTATTAAACTTTGTAGTCCCATATATCTTTTATCATCACAATACTTTAAATTATATCTAATAGCTCGTTCTGGTTGTTTTGATTTATAATTAATACCAATTAAAGCTCCCATAGATACACCAATAATTGCATCAACCTTTATCTTATCTTTTAACATTTCATCAAGAACTCCAGCGGTATAAATACCTCTTAAGCCTCCACCTTCTAATACTAGACAAGTTTTCATATAATCACCTGTATATAATTATATAAAAAAAATAGAATTAAATCTATTTTTTTTACTATTATTAATTAGAAAATTAAGCTAATTCTTTTTTAAAGCTTGCGGTTGAGTAACTTGGAACTATATCTTTTAAAACAGGTTCTAATTTACTCATTAATTGACCATATAAAGCTGTCATGTTTTCATCAGATATTTGATCTGCTGGAACAACATTAGAAGTATCTAACTCTTCTACTTTAGCTCCTACTGTTACTTTAGTATTTGAATTAACTGAGAAATTAATTTTTTCTGAGCCTTCTTGATAATTAACAGTTGCTTTTACTGTAGATTCTTCAGTAGTTTTAGTAAGCTTAGTAGTCATATCATAATCAACAGTTGCATTCATTTCACCAGATTTAATAGTAACATTACCCTTCATACTATTATCACCAGTTACAGTTAATGTTACATCAAATTTAACACCAGATTCATCATAATTCATTGTAAATTCTTGTTTTTTAGAATCATATGAACCAGTAACTAAATCTTTATTAGATTCTGTTAAACGATACTTATAAATATCATTATCTTTATCAATAATAATTGATTCTTCACCAGAAATTATTTCAATCTCCTTAGTTTTAGCCATTAATCCTTCTAAATATATATTAACAGTCATTTCTTCTTTTTCAGCATCTTTTAATGAATCAAGAGCTTGATTTAGAAGTTCTTTAATATCACTTTCTTTTTGATTAGATAAACGAGCTAATACATCAATTACTTCTTCATCTGCTTTATAAGCTTCAAGTAATTTTTTAGCATAATCATTTACATCTACTTTATAAGAAACCTTTTGATAACTTCCCTTTTTACCATTAATTTCTTTTTCTACTTTTTCTTTAGTAATATTTTCATCTTTTGTATTTTCTTTTAATACTGTTTCAGTTTTATTAACTAATAATTCAATATCACCAACAGTTATACTACTAATTTCAAGATCTTTTATTTCTTGTTCTGTTTGCGTAACTATTGTTTTACCAAATAAATCTCCTAAGTTAATATAAACATTCTTTTCTTTCATCATAGCATTTAAGCTAAGAATATTTTTACTACCATCTAGTTTTACTCCTGCAACAGCTCTATTACCTTTTTTGTCAATAACTCCATTATAAGTAATTTTATAATTTTTTAATTTTGTTAAATCAACTTCAGCATTCTTATAATCTGAATCAAATGAAACAGATCCTTCTAAACCTAAAACATCACTATCTAAGTTATACTTTAGCATGTTTTTATCAGCTACATCTAAAGTCTTTCTAGCTCCTTTAAATACAGTAGCTATTCCTTGATTGATGATATTTTTCTTACTTAATAAGACATTTGGTACTAATACTCCAACTATAAGTCCAACTAATACTAAACATCCTATTACACAACCAATAATTACTCCTTTTTTGCTCTTTGGCTTATCATCTACAATTGGTTCCATATCACCTGGGTTAGATTCAGGCATTGAATTAACTTCAGGTGCAGGCTGTTCTACTACTGGTGCCATCTCTGGCATTGCAGGTTGTTCTAAATTTGTTGGCTGTTCAACTGCTGGGATTTCTGGTTGTTCAACTGGTACTTCGACTGGCTGTTCAATTGGTGCTTCCACTGGTTGTTCTACAACAGGCGTCTCAGTAACATTCAATTCTTCAACATTTTCATTTTTATTTTCTTCCATATCTCTATACTCCTTACTATCTAAATTATACTATAAACATTTTTAATAAACCATTATTTTTCAATGTATCCATTTAATTTACGTAAATCATTCAGCAACAAAATGCATTCCTGAATAAACTTTTATTTTACTTCCTGGTTTATAACACTTATTATCAATACTATTTCTAAAGCATTTTACTTTTCTTTTATTAGGTAATTTATAATAAGTTCCTTCTTCTACTTTGTACTTATCCTTATTCTTATCATTTATCTTATCAAATGAAGTAGTAACCATCCATAATCTTTTACCTTCACTATTAGTTTCTACTTTTCTATAATAATCAGGATTAGCTGGGAATAAATGTAAATACATTTTTAATTCTTCAAAAGTAGTAAGCCCAATATCTACTAAATATTTTCCTTCATCTACTCTTAAACCCTTAAATATATAATATGGCATTATATCTTTAAAATCATCATATTTGTATAAATGACTTGGATCATTTTTTACTTTATTTTGAATCTTATCAGGCCATGTTATCTCTTTAGTAAATCCATATTGATTAGATATCATTAAATTACGATCAGTAGTAATAACATCATCCGATATAATATTAAAATAATATGATGAGATTATATGATATAATTTTACTTTTTTAGTAATATATCTTATATCTTTAATTTTAACTATTTTTAATTTACCATTCTTAACTTTTGCTACTCTATTACCAACATTTAAATGTTCTCTATCTTCAGTTGAAACAAACATACCTAAATCATAATTATAAATTCCATGATCACCTGAAGTATTTAAAGTAGTATTATCATCAAAAGTAATTTGTAAATATTCATTTTCAGTATTTATTCTTTCAATCCAAATAGGATATTCATAAACTAATGATCCTGTATTATAACTCCATACAGCCATTAAATCATCATAATATATATCTTCAATATTTTTATATTTGCCATTAGCCATTAATATTTTAGTACCTTCTATTAAGCAAATACCATTTTGCCTACCACTAGCTGTAATAGTAATATTACCAGTAACATTAGGAATAGATACTCGTCCATTATTACTACTATACGTATAATCTGTTCCCTGTGTTAGTGTAGTATTTCCCATTCTAACAGTAATAGTGTCCGGCAAACTATAATTATTATTAGCAGATAAAGTTATAGTATAAGTCTCTCCAATATTAACCGTAGTATTTCCAGATCCACTAACATTAGTCAAATTTCTAGTAACACTAAATACCCATTGATATGAATCTTCTCCTGATACTGAACAATACCCACTACTTGTAGTAGCATTACTAATATCACTACTTGAAGCCGTATTATCTTCATTATCTGTTCCATATACTTTAAAGTTATATGTACTAGCTTGAGCACCTTCACTTAAATCTTGAATAGTAAGACTTGTATTAGTTCCGGCATTTATTGTTCTTAAGATACTTCCATCACTACCACAAACTAATACAGTGTAACTTTTAACACCACTATAATCATCTGTTCCATTCCAAGTAAGATTAACTACTCCTACTTCATTACTCATTGTCGCAACTACATTACTAATAATAGGTGGTGTAGTATCTACATATTCTTCATATTTATCAACATCTAAAGTAATACTTCCCAAACTAACATTAGGAAGTCCATTACTGCTTAATGTTAAACCTGCAGTTATTGTATCATCTGGGAATAAGGCATCTGCTTTAGCCTTAATATAAAAAGTATATGTTTGATTTTCAGAAGATGCTGGCACAGTAAATGTTCCTAAAGGATTTCCTCCAGCATTAACTAATTCTAATTTATCACTAGCAATACTAATTGATACTTCTTTTGCTTGTTCATAAGAACTATTTAAACTAATTGTTACTTGTTGAAGAGCCCCATCTTTTACACTACCAGTAGTAGGAGTCATACTATTAACAGAGATAGCTCCATTTGGCTTTTCATTAGATTCAACAGTTCCTCCACCAGTAACATCATATTGATCAGCATCAACAGTTGGAGTAAAAGTAAATTTAACTGTTATTACCTTTTCTGTTAATGGTTGCATTACTTCTCCATCTTGATAGTTTTCAATCTGATAATCAATAGTTCCTAATGGTTGATCTTCTGAATCAGTAATAACAAAATCAAAATTAAAGTTAGATATTAATCTCTCAAAAAAAGTATCATTTTTAAGAGTAATATCATAATTAGCAGTATAAACAGGATTTTCAGCATTTTTAACAAACGTTAAGTGAAAATCAACAGTATCACTAGTCCAAGAAGGAACATCAGTAGTTGTATTATTTGAAGAAGTCTTAACAACATTAATTATTCCAAAATCTCCTTGAGTATCAACTGATGTAGTACCTGCAATATTAATCACTTGGGTATATAAAGCAAATCCTACTGACATCCCAATAAATATAAGCACTAAAAAAAGAGAAAGAACAAAACTCAATTTAATATTTTTTTTATCTTTTAAATTAATACTTTTCTTTCTCTTCATATAAATCTTCCTTTTTTAATATTTATCTATTCTTTTCAATTTCTCTTTTATCTAAAATATATTCCCAACACATACGATCATTTATTATTCTAAATATAGCTCTCGTATGTGAATCATTCTCATAAAAATTAATTGGCATTCTTACTTCATTATAGACATCTATTAATTCATCAAAAGAACTAACGCTAATTAAACTTAAATCTGTTATATCAGGTAAATTATTTACATTAGCAATAATACTATCATGAGAATCTACAAATTTTTTCAAAGTTGATTCATACAAATGATGTTTACGATTAAGATTTCTATTAATAATAATTCTAATAATTAATAATACGGTTAAGAATATTATAACAAATCCTAATATTAAACAAACAAATTTAATTTTTTTAGCAATTGGATCAACCATAGTTAAAGTACTATCATTACTTACAGCATTCTTTTCTATTGAAGCTTCAACTGCTTTTTCTAGTAATGGAATACTTAAATTAAGATTAGATGGAATTTTAATAGAATCAGTATACTTTTCACCTGTAACTTTACTTTCTACTACTAATTGAATCTTTAATAATCCATCTGTCTCTATGGAATAATCCTTCTTAAATTGTTCTAATATACTATTGTATTTACTATAATCAACATTTACTATCTCATTAATAACTAGTCCATTCACATTATTTAGTTTTAATGTTTTTGGTTCTACTAAATTATATTCTTTACTCCAGTAATATCCTTCATTACCACTAGGTTTATTAGCATATACCGCGGCATTTATATAATAAGTATATTCTCCATTAACATTTTCACTAAATTTTAAATTATATCTATATTGAATTCTTATATAATCAATAATACTTGTAATATATGTTCTATTTTCACCCAAAAATTGGGTATCAAAATAATTATTTGGTTTTAAAAACACTTTATAATTAATAGAATTATCTTCGTTATATTTAAGAGTTACATAACTATCAGAAATACCAAAAATAGTTAGTGCAAATCCAGCAACTAGCAAAAAAGTTAATATTGAAATTCTAATAACTTTATTCATAGTATTCATAGCCTAACTCCTTTCAAATAATTCATTGATTAATACTGTCGGAAAACCAATATATTTTACAACATAATCTACCTTTCCAATTACATTTTCATTAGTACTTATAAACCCATCAGGATTATCATTTGCATCTCCTTGAGTAGTATAATAATAAGTACCTTTTTTCTTAGTAATATCAACTATTCTATGGGTAATAATAATATTTTCATGTCTAAATACTAATATATCACCTTTTCTTAAATCTTCTGGTTTCATATATTCAATTAATACTGCATCTCCTCTATTGTAAGTTGGATTCATTGAGTCAGACGCAATTGCGATTAATCTATTATTAAATATTCCAGAAACTAGAATAACTAAAATTATTAAGAAAAGAATAATTGGAATACTAAATAATTTCAATGTATCACTTGTAATAATCTTTTTACTCTTTTCTTCTTCAACCATTGCCCTATTAATAATATAAAAAATTATAAATGGCGTTAATACTTTCACAAAAGAAAGCAAATAATTACCTAAATTAGGTGTTATAGGTAAAATATATACATATAATCTAGTAATTAGTCTGTACATTAAACTTGGACTCATACCTACTTTATAATTTAAATAAGCTCCCAGTAATTGATCTGCAAAAACAGGTAAAAATGTTACACATATAAAGACAAATATCTTATATGAATTAGATAAAGTCCTAAAGTTAGTAATTGCAAATACCTCTAGTAGTGCTAAAAGAACAGTAAATATAATAATAGACTTTTTATTATCATAACAATTCTTAACCACAATAAACCTAAAGTACTCAATTATTATTGAAAGTACAACTACAGGCAAAACTAATTTAAATAAATTATTAAAGGTATAATCATATCCTCTAGTAAATCCTAATAACAATCCTAATAAGTAGATAATAATACCAATTATCATTAAAACAGTAATAATTGTTCTAATAGTATAACCAGTATAATAACTATGATCTTTTTGTTTCCCAAAAAACATTCTTACGGGAATAATCATAAATAGCAAGAAAGTGATAACTAGATAATAGTTAAATTTACTAGGTATCACTTTGATTGATAAATAAAATATTAAGTTTATAACTAATAACGCCACTTCTATCCAGTAAATAACTTTAATATTTTTTTTCATATAGTCTCCTATCTAGTTTTTATAGCTAGGTTAATTAGTCAACTTGAACGTAATTAAATGCTGCAGTCAAATTAACAAATTGTCTAGAAGTTGGTAACTCTGATGCTTCCCCTGGTTGTACATATGTAACAGTTACTTTAACAGTAATAGGTGTTGATCCTCCGGCAGGTAAATTAACGCTTAATCCACTTGCACTTGCCTCATAAGTTTGACCACCCACATTAATTTCATATTTTAAGTATTTTGCTTGCTCAGTTGTTAATGTAGACATTGTAATTGATTGTAATTGAGCATTGAAAGTACCTTCATTTACTGCGTTTACAGTAAACTCTGCTTTGTCTCCAGGTTTAGTTAAGATTGCTCCAAAAGCAATATCAGTTCCTGATAATGTTGGCTCAGATGTAGTATCTAGAGTTTCTGTATCACCACTACCTGTAGTAGCAGTACCTAAAATATCTACACTTCCTGCTGCTTTTTGGAATGAATTTGTATCCCAATGTACATCCCAAGAAGCTTTTTCTACTTGTACCTTTCCAGTAATATTTAATACTTGTGAAAATGCTGCAAAACCTACTGACATAAATAATACAGCTACAGCTAACACTGCAATTATAATTGTTTGACTATTTCTTTTCTTTTCCATTTTATTTTCTCCTCCTATTATTAACTATATCATATCAAAAGCTATTATTCATTACAATTATAAATGTAATATTTTACTATTTATTTTACACTTTTTTTATAATTTTATTAATAGTGTAATATATAAAATTACATTAGTGTTCGTCTTGTAAATCAAACATTTACAAAAAAACATTTGAATTATTCAATGGTTTGTGTTAGCATAGAAAACAATTTAAGTATTTAGGGAGGTTCGTATGAAGAAGCAAAGAATATTACAAACAGGTCTATTGTTTATTGCGTTATTAGTTATTGCTTTTGCTCCTACTACAGTTTTTGCAATAGAAGATAATGAAGGACAAATAGATACTGAAACTAGCACAGAAGAAGTGCATAAAGTAGCTGTTATAACTACTAAAGTTGACGAAAACGGCAATCCTTTAGCTGGAGCTACTTTACAAATTATTGATTCTGAAGGTATTGTAGTTGACGAATGGGTATCAGATGGTACTGAACATACTTCTTTTGTTCCTGAAGGAGATTATACTTTACATGAAGTTAGTGCTCCTGAAGGATATAAAGTAGCTGAAGATCAAACATTCTCTGTCGTTGTGGAAATAAAAGAAATTAATGCTGATACTGAACATGATGATGAACTTTGTAAACTATATCCAGCAGAATTATATTATGTAGAAAGTGAGTCAGGAAAGGAAGAAGTATACTGTATCAATCAAGGTTGGGATGAACCTAATGGTGTTCCATATGATGGTGTTGTTCTATCTGAAGATAACATTGAATCATTTATACCGGATAAAGATCCTACAATGACTGATCAAGAAATTTATGACAAGGTATTAGATATTATCTATCATAGAAGTAAGATTGAGGAACAATTTCCAACTCTTAGTAATACAGAGGTAAGATTGTTAACTGAATATGCACTAAAGAATTATACTTCAGCTATGGTTCAAGATGGTAATCTATATAGACATTATAGATATGAACCAACTGATCCAAAAAAATATGTAGTAGATTATGAGAATGGTAATTCTCTTGGTAAGTTAGTTCAACATTATTGGCAATTTAGAAATGGTAGAAATGTAAAAAGAGCTGATGGAACAATAGTATATGAAAAGCATGATGAATTTCCAGATATATATAATGATGTATATGAATGGTTAATTAGAGATGAAGATCATCATCCTGCTGATATGCATTTATATGTATACTCTGCTCAGAATATGACTGCTGATGGTGAGATGTATCAAAACTTACTAGGTGTTACATGGTTCAATCCATATGATGAAAACTATAAAGTTGAATTAAAAATGGTTAATGAAACTGAAATAGTTCCACCAGTAACAGGTATTAATACCAATAAGACAAATAATAATGGATTAATAATAATTATTTCATTATTAACTCTTATAGGAACATTTACAAAAATAAAAGTAAATGAATAATTATTGTAATAAAAAAACTATGTATTAATGAAGTGAACCCCATTTAGGAGACACTAAAAAAAACTAGTTTAAAAGAAGCAATTAATTTTGCTTCTTATTTTTTGACTTTAATCTAGTTGTATTATAAAATAATATCCATTCTTCTACAAGTTGAATATATTCTTGTAAAGATGTAATATTATTATTGTACAAAGTTTCTTTTTTAAGAAGTGAATGCCAACTCTCTATTGGAGAGTCGTCAATTGGAGTTCCTTTTCTCGACATAGAAATTTGTATTCCATTTGATTCACATATTGCTTTGTACTCATAAGATGTATATTGGAATCCTTGATCACTGTGAATGATCAATCCATATACATCTTTTTCTTTTAATAAAGCTTGATTTAAAGTATCTATTACTAATTTTAAATCATTCCTTTTAGATATGACATATGCAACGACATGCCTATCATATAAATCTATTATTGTAGATAAATATGCTCTGGAACCTTTAAATATTAAATAAGTTACATCTGTATCCCATACTTTATTTGGTGAATCAGTATTAAAATTTCTGTTTAATAAATTTGGCTTAACATTATCTTCAATTCGTTTGTTTTTGTGTTTTACTCTAGCTCTTCTTATGTATTCAGGAACTAAATGATATTTTTTCATTATTCTTAATACTTTCTTTCCATTCATCACAACTCCATATTTGATTTTTAGGCCTTCCACAATTCTACGATAACCATATGTGCCTTTAGAATCATCAAATATTTCTTTAATTATTAAATAATCATAATAATCAGGATCTTCCTTATTTCTATACTTATAATAAGTTTTAGGGCTTATATTAAGTACGGCACACATGTTAGTAAGTTTATAATTATCTCTATATAAATTTATAAATGTTACTTTCTCTCTCGTTGTGCCTTGAGGAAGGCCTGGTATTTTTTTAGTATTTCATATCTTTCTTTCCAATCTTCTTTAGTCAATTCTTTTTCTTTAGGTCTACCACGTTTACCTAATTTTTGATATTTTTCAGGCCACTTACGTTTCTTTCCCCAAGTTTGAATTGTATTATGTGATATTCCAAATTCTTTTCCCAAAGATACACTAGATTCACCATTCAAATACCTATCTAATATAATTTCTTTTACATCAGAATTATGCTTCTTGTATTTTTGACCTTTTGAAGCCATAGAAAAACACCTCCTTTCGGAAGTGTATTCTATCACAAACTAGTTTTTTATTAATGTCTACTCAGAGGGGTGCATTTCATTTCTCTAGTCTCTTATTTTATTATTTACTTGCTTTTTCTTTGATTGCAGCTTGTACAATTTCCTACTTAGGCAATCATTTTTATTTGACTATAATGACTTGTTCACTTTTTTTATTTTCTAATTTGTAAATTGCTTTTTCTTTATTTTTATTGAATAATTCCTTTTCCCTGTTTGCTTCTTCATTTAATAGTAATAATCTTTCCTTTTTATTAAGACCTTGTTCAATTAACTTAGCATTTTGAAATTCAATGTTAGATAATATTGCTAGTTCAATTGTTGAAGCGTAATCTCTTATATTACCTTTTTTACTAGGATTTTCATCATGCCATTCTTTAGCTCTTTTTCCAAACAAAGCTACATTTAAAATATCTGCTTCCGTTGCATAAATATAATTCTTTTGTTCATTTGTTAACTTTATTGGTAATAGATGTTCTTTAATTGCATCAGTATGAATTAGATAATTAAGTTTTGTTAGCATTCGTTTACCATGCCATTCTAATTGCTCTGACTCTTGAATTTTTAATCTTTGAAATTCTTTTATAACATACAATCTAATTTCAGGGGATATCCATGATGCAAACTCAAGAGCAATGTCTCTATGAGCAAATGTTCCACCATTTTTTGTTGGTTTTGTTTTTATACCCATTGCATTAAATTCATTAATCCATCTTGTAGGAGACATAGTAAATGAATTTTTACCAGTTTCTAATAATAGGGGTTCGAAATCGACCCCCTTAAATTCAGGATTGTTCATTTTCTCCCATAATCCCAAAAATTCAAGAGTTGATCTAGAACGCATCCAATTTTTAACTACATCTTTAGGCTCTTTTGAATTTTTAATTCTTGCTAAATCCGTCAATGAAATATAATCATTATCTTCAATTCCTGTAATATTAACTGATAATCCTTTTACTTCTATTTTTTCCATGATAATCACTTCCTTTCATCTAGAATTTTTTCTATTTTTATTGTATATCCTAGTGGCCCTAGTATTTTAAATAAACTTTTAATATTAGGAGGATAAATTCCTGATTCTATTTTTGCTATTTTATCCCTTAATACATTGGATTTATCTGCCATTTCTTTTTGTGTTAATCCTAGTTTATGTCGCAATTGTATAAAATCAAATATGAATTCTTGATTTAATCTTTCCTCAATTATATACTCATCAATTTTATTCATACTTATATCACCTATAACAATTATATCGTAAATGTTCTATATACGCAACATACACAATCACAAAAAAGACTAGTTTTACCTAGTCTTAATTATTATTTATTATTAATTATTCTTTGCTTTGATCGCAGCTTGTCAAACCAGATAATTAACTTATCCAATATGGACGCTTAAATGTATGATTT
>ERZ842401.4760-NODE-4760-length-15523-cov-6.835467_pt1 | contig 15523 bp, 12 predicted proteins | sample MGYA00521270_ERZ842401 | MGnify/ENA primary metagenome ERZ842401 (study PRJEB31892, sample SAMEA3878208) | bioreactor metagenome | biome: Moose rumen | place: Sweden | collected 2011-10 | study: EMG produced TPA metagenomics assembly of the PRJEB12797 data set...
GGCTTTTATCCCCATTTTATTCAATCACACAAAAAAAGTGATTGAACCATTTTTTTTCAAAAAAAGTCTCCCAAAAAATTTTCATCTTTTGGGAGACCTTCAATTTGCACCAGGCTAACAAGCACCCGGTTTAATCTTCATCCATCATCTGGTCCATCATGGAAGAAGCTTCTTCCATCTGCATTTCACGCTCATGTTCCAACTTGCGCATCTCGATAATTTCGTTCATCTTTGCGTCAAGGTCGGCAGCGGTAGAGTCAGACAACTTTACATTGTGGTAGCGTCTCATACCTGTACCGGCAGGAATCATGTGTCCTATGATGACATTCTCCTTAAGTCCGCGCAGGTGGTCAACAGAGCCAGCGATTGCGGCATTTGTAAGAACGCGTGTAGTTTCCTGGAACGAAGAAGCAGAAATGAACGAATCCGTTGCAAGTGCCGCTTTTGTAATTCCCTGGAACATAGGACGGGCTATAGCAGGCTGACCACCTTCCTCAATAACGCGTGCGTTTTCTTCGTGGAAGTGATACTTGTCAATCTGCTGACCGTAAATGAAGCGAGTATCGCCTACATCAACAATCTCAACCTTCTTAAGCATCTGGCGAATAATAATACCAATATGCTTGTCATTAATCTTTACACCCTGTGCACGGTAAACGGACTGAATCTCATCCATAAGGAATTCCTGCAGTGCGTTTTCTCCCAGAATGGCAAGAATGTCGTGAGGGTCAATTGCTCCATCGCACATTGGCTCACCGGCTTCCACACGGTCTCCGTCACGAACAAGCAGACGCTTTGTCATGGGAATAAGGTGGGTATACTGCTGACCATATTCATCTTCTACGATGATTGTGCGCTTTGCCTTAACGATTTTACCAAACTTAACTATGCCAGTAATCTGAGACAGAACGGCAAGTGACTTTGGTCTGCGTGCCTCAAAGAGTTCAGAAACACGAGGAAGACCAAGGGTAATATCGTTAGCCTTTGCAGCGGCCTTAGGAATGTTTGCAAGGCGAACACCAGGATGAATCTGCTGCTTGTCTTCTACAAGGAGGATTGCTCCAGTTGGCAGATAGTAGCTTCCCTTTTCGTTACCATCTTCGTCAGTAACAAGAATGCGCGGCTGACGGGTTTCAAGGTGCAGGTCAGAAATAACGCGTTCTTTGTTGCCAGTAACAGAGTCGGTGCGTTCCTCAAGGGTTGCATCAGGAATAATGTCTTCGAAGTGAACATATCCTGTTTCGTCGGCTTTACCTTCTGCAATAATAGGTTCATTGTATGCGTCAAATTCGCCAATGGGTTCACCGGCTTCGGCAACAACATCAGCATTAAGGAACTTGGCATAGATTGTTGAACCGTTGATTATCTCTGTCTTCTGGTCATTGCTTGCCAAATAGAGGACACCCTTGCGTACATATACATATCCGTTATCAGTTGCCTCTACTTCATTGCCCGAAGCATTCTTAAGGATTGGAGTTCCCTTCCTTACGCGAGAGCCGTCTTCTACAAGAACAGTTCCGTTTCCAACTTCGTGCTTTGCAAACAGTTTTGCAGAAACCATAAAGCCCTTACGAGTAAACAGTTCGTTGCCGTTGGAAAGTTCAACATTTGTACCTGTAATGCTCTTTATGAGTACTGGATACTTCATGACAATGTGGTTGTCCTGAGTTGACATTTCAGCAGCACCACCTGTATGGAATGTTCGCAGTGTAAGCTGTGTACCAGGCTGACCGATTGACTGTGCGGCAATGGTTCCTACTGCTTCGCCGATTTCTACAATCTTATTGCGTGCCAAATCTTTTCCGTAGCACTTTACGCAGATTCCGTGCTTGCTTTCGCAGGTAAGAACAGTGCGCAACTTAACCTTTTCAACACCAGCCTTGTCAATTTTTTCTGCAAGGGCTTCGTCAATATACTGGTTAACATCGCACAAAAGATCACCTGTAACAGGGTCAAGAACGCGTTCAATTGAGTAGTGTCCGGCAATGCGTGAAGCAAGAGTTTCTACTATTGTTTCACCGTCTTTAATAGCCGTGTAATCAATACCGTTAATTGTTCCGCAGTCATCTTCGTTGATTACAACATCCTGAGCAACATCAACAAGGCGTCGGGTCATGTAACCAGCGTCAGCTGTCTTAAGAGCTGTATCTGAAAGACCCTTGCGGCATCCGTTTGTAGAAATAAAGAATTCAATAACGGAAAGACCTTCCTTAAAGTTTGCCTTAATAGGAAGTTCAATAATGTCACCATTAGGCTTCTGCATAAGACCGCGCATTGCAGCCAGCTGGGAAATCTGCTTCTTAGAACCACGAGCACCAGAAATGGCCATCATGTAGAAGGTGTTAAATCCGTCCTTGTCCTTTTCCAGATTTTCCATCATCTTGTCAGACAGTTCCTTGTCAGTCTTTTCCCAAACTTCTGTTACGCGCTTGTAGCGTTCATCAGCGGTAATAAGAGAGTCGGAATACTGCTTGACGATTTTTGCAACTTCAGCATTTGCCTTGTCAACCATTGCCTTCTTTTCTTCAGGAACAAGAATATCGTCCATAGAAAGAGTTGCGCCGTAGAAGGTAGCGTTTTTGTATCCGCATGCCTTAATTGCGTCCAACATCTGAATGGTAAGCCAAGGACCTTTTGTATGGTAGACTTCCTCAATCATAGCCTTGAGCTTTTTGTCGCCCATCTGCTCGTTGTAGAATTCCACCTGATCAGGCATGGCCTCGTTAAATGCAAGGCGTCCTGCAGAAGTAAGAAGATATTTGTTTTCGGGTTCCTTGTCTGCATGAACAGGCTTTCCAAGAACATCCTTGTGAATCTTAATTTCTGCCTGCCATTCAATTGCACCAGAAGAAGCAGCCATGCGAACTTCATCGGGAGAACTGAACAGTTTGCCTGTTCCCTTTGCGTTAGGCTTAATGCTTGTCATGTAGTAGATACCAAGAACCATGTCCTGAGACGGAGCCACGATTGTGTTACCGTTAGCAGGGTCAAGCAGGTTGCGTGCAGAAAGCATAAGGTTCCAACATTCCATCTGAGCAGCCTGAGTAAGGGGCACATGGATTGCCATCTGGTCACCGTCAAAGTCGGCGTTAAATGCCTTACATGCAAGAGGATGCAACTTAAGTGCCTTACCCTGAACAAGTACTGGTTCAAATGCCTGAATTCCAAGGCGGTGCAGTGTAGGAGCACGGTTAAGCATAACCGGATGTTCCCTTACAACTTCGTCAAGAATTGCAAACACTTCGGGGGCTTCACTTTCTACAAGGAGCTTTGCCTTTTTAATGTTAAATACAACACCCTTGTCTACAAGCTTCTTCATGATAAAGGGCTTGAACAGTTCCAGAGCCATCTTTGTAGGAAGACCGCACTGCCACAACTTAAGTTCAGGACCAACAACAATTACGGAACGGCCAGAATAGTCTACGCGCTTACCAAGAAGGTTCTGGCGGAATCGGCCCTGCTTTCCCTTGAGCATGTCGCTAATTGATTTAAGAGGACGATTTGATGCACCCTTAACCACACGCTTTCTCTTGTTGTTATCAAAGAGTGCGTCTATTGCTTCCTGAAGCATGCGCTTTTCGTTTCTGATGATGATGTCAGGAGCGGAAAGTGACTGCAAACGGCGCAGACGGTTGTTGCGGTTGATTACGCGGCGGTAAAGATCGTTAAGGTCACTAGTTGCAAAACGGCCACCCTCAAGCTGAACCATAGGACGCAAATCCGGCGGAATTACTGGAATTACATCAAGAATCATCCAACTAGCCTTGTTGCCAGAAGAGCGGAAGTTTTCTACGATTTCAATTCTTCGCAGAAGGTTCTTGTCGCTCTTTGCACCCTTTTCAATCATCTTTGCACGGAGTTCCGCTGCAAGTGCGTCAAGGTCGAGTCCTTCAAGCAAAGTCTTAATAGCCTCTGCACCCATGCTTGCAGTAAATGAACCACCGTAGCGTTCCTGAGCCTGAATGTACTCGTCTTCGGTAAGAAGCTGCATTTTTTCTAGGTCTGTTTCGCCTGGATCAATTACAATGTACTTCTCGTAGTAAAGTACTGAGCGCAGTGAGCCAACTGGAAGGTCAAGAAGTTTTCCCATGCGGCTAGGCACAGTGCGGTAGTACCAAATGTGGCTTACCGGTGCTGCAAGTTCAATGTGTCCTGTGCGTTCGCGGCGTACCTTAAAGTGGGTAACTTCAACTCCACAGCGGTCACAAATTACACCCTTGTAGCGGATGCTCTTAAACTTACCGCAGTAGCATTCCCACTCTTTTGTAGTACCGAAAATCTTTTCGCAAAAGAGACCGTCACGCTCTGGACGAAGGGTGCGGTAGTTGATTGTCTCCGGTTTTTTTACTTCACCGTAAGACCATGCACGAATATCATCTGGAGAAGCAAGTTTTATCTTAAGAGATGCAAAATCCTGAATATCCTGAATGTCCTGAGACTCACGCATTTTCGTCCTCCTTCTTAAATCCTGCACCGCTTTCCTTTATAAGTTCACGGTCGCGTTCCGTAAGGGCAATCTGCTTACCCTTGTCGTCGTAGATTGTAAAGTCCAAAGCAAGACCACGAAGTTCCTGAACAAGAACATTGAATGATTCAGGCACTCCAATTGGAGCGGTGGGATCACCCTTAACGATGGACTTGTAAACCTCAGAACGACCTGTCATGTCGTCAGACTTAATAGTCATCATTTCCTGCAAGGTGTTTGCGGCACCGTATGCTTCAAGCGCCCAAACTTCCATTTCTCCAAGACGCTGACCACCAAACTGAGCCTTACCTCCCAGTGGCTGCTGGGTAACAAGTGAGTAAGGACCTGTTGAACGAGCATGCATTTTGTCGTCAACAAGATGGTGCAGTTTCATGAAGTAAATTACGCCTACAAAAATGGGATTAATAAAAGGCTCACCAGTAAATCCGTCGCGGACAACCTGCTTACAGTCGGGGCTTAATCCAGCTTCCTTAAGTTTTTCCGCAATCTGTTCCTGACTAGGGGTCTGGAATGCAGGAGAGTTGTAGAACTCGTTCAAAACCTGACCAGCGCGTCCAAGTTCGCTTTCCATAATCTGACCGATGTTCATTCGAGAAGGAACACCAAGTGGGTTAAGGCAAACATCAAGAGGAGTACCATCTTCCAAGTAAGGCATATCTTCAATAGGAAGAATGCGGGCAACAACACCCTTGTTACCGTGGCGGCCTGCCATCTTGTCGCCTTCGCAAAGCTTGCGCTTGTCGGCAATAAGAACTTTTACAACCTCATCAACACCAGGATTAAGGTCGTCACCTTCAGTCCTCTTAAGGCGCTGAATGTCAATTACAATACCCTGAACTCCGTGGGGAACATGCAAAGAAGTATCGCGAACTTCCTTAGCCTTTTCACCAAAGATTGAATTCAAAAGTTTGAACTCTGGAGTGGTTTCGGTCTCGCTCTTTGGAGTTACCTTTCCAACAAGAATGTCTCCTGAGCGAACCTTTGCACCAATGCGTACAATACCTTCGGCATCAAGATTGTCCAGTGCCTTTTCTGAGGTATTGGGAACATCACGGGTAATTTTTTCGGGACCAAGTTTTGTCTCGCGGATTTCGGTCTGGAACTCGTGGATATGTACTGATGTATACATGTCCTCCTTGATTACACGCTGGCTAATAAGAACAGCATCCTCATAGTTGTATCCGTTCCAAGGCACAAAACCAACCAGAATGTTGCGTCCCAAAGAAAGTTCACCGTTAAATGTTGCAGGACCGTCTGCAATAACATCACCCTTCTTAACCTTTTCTCCAACCTGAACAGTAGGTCTCTGATGGTTACAGGTGTCGCTATTTGTGCGCTGATATTTAAGCAGAGGATATTCGTCCAGTTCTTCTGGCTTCCCCTTCGGCTTAATTTTAATCAGGTCGCTTTCTACCCATACAACTTCACCATCTCGCTTTGCCTTAACAAGAACACCTGAATCGTAAGCAGTTTTCTGCTCCATGCCAGTACCAACATGAGGTGGCTCTGGGAACAGAAGGGGAACGGCCTGTCTCTGCATGTTACAGCCCATGAGTGCGCGGTTTGCGTCGTCGTGCTCAAGGAATGGAACAAGAGAAGCGGAAACAGAAATAACCTGACGGGGAGAAACATCCATGTACTGAATGTCTTTTGCAGAACGGCTTGAATAGTCACCACGATGGCGGCATGGAACAAGATCAGTGGGGAATGAACCGTCAGCCTTCATGCCTTCGGTTACCTGACCAATGAAGTACTTGTCTTCATCCATTGCAGCAAGATAGTCAACTTCGTCTGTTGCCTTACCGTTCTGAACCTTGCGGTAAGGTTCTTCAAGGAATCCGTACTCGTTTACGCGGGTAAAAATTGCAAGAGAAACAATAAGACCAATGTTTGGACCTTCAGGAGTCTCGATAGGAAACATGCGTCCGTAGTGGGTGTAGTGAACATCGCGAACTTCAAAGCCTGCGCGGTCACGAGAAAGACCACCTGAACCCAAGGCAGAAAGTCGTCTCTTGTGGGTAAGTTCTGCAAGTGGGTTACACTGGTCCATAAACTGGGACAGCTGTGAAGAACCGAAGAATTCCTTTACAGAAGCAACAATCGGCTTAATGGAAATTAAATCTTGGGGTTTAAGGGTTTCTGTTTCCTTTAAGTTCATGCGCTCCTTGGCAATGCGTTCCATGCGGGCAAAGGCCTTGTTAAATTCGTTTGTAAGAAGTTCTCCTACAGAGCGAACGCGGCGGTTTCCAAGATGGTCAATATCATCAAGAGGCTCATCACCAATGTAAACTTCAATAAGATGTTTCATTGTGTTGATGATGTCGTCTTTTGTAAGCGTAAGGTCATCGACATTTTCTGCATAGTCGAATTTCTTGTTAAGCTTGTAGCGACCTACCCTTCCCAAGTCGTAGCGTCTCTGGCTAAAGAACATGGAAGTAAGATCTTTGTCGGCGGTTTCTACAGTAATGGGCTCACCAGGCATAAGAACAGAATAAACCTTTGAAAGGCATTCTTCCTTTGTAGGCTCGTCAGCATTTTCAACACCGTCTTTAGAGAAGATGATTTCTTCACGCTCGAAGCAGTTTACAATCATCTCGCTATCAAGAGACTCGTTGCGTGCGTCTCCCTTTGGTTTTCCGTCCTTATCCTTTGCACGGGTGTCGAGAAGGATTACAGTAACTTCCTTTACGCCGTTTGCAATAAGGTCGTCAATGTCATGGGGATGAAGCTTGTCGCCAGCGCGGAACAGTTTCTTTTCCTCGCCAGAATCCTTGTCGGTAATAAGGACAGGCTTTGCAAGAACCTTGTCAACAAGATCGTTCCGTTTGGTTGCGGCTTCAGAAACCTTTGCAACTTCTGTCTTATAGAAGCAGCTGATGATTTCTTCCCTAGTTGAATATCCCAAGGCACGCAGGAAAATTGTTCCAAGAATTTTCTTCTTGCGGTCAATTTTTGCATAGATGAGATCTTTTTTCTGGTCAATTTCAAACTCAAGCCATGAACCGCGATAAGGAATAATACGGCTTGAATATACGCCCTTGTCATGGCAGAAAATAACTCCAGGCGAACGGTGAATCTGGCTTACTACAACGCGTTCTGCACCATTGATAATAAAGGTACCACGGTCGGTCATAAGCGGAATGTCGCCCATGTAAATGTCTTTCTGAAGAATTGCACCCGTATCCTTAAAGTTAAGGTTGATTCTTGCCTTTAAAGGAACGGCATAGGTTAAGCCCTTTTTCTTGCATTCCAACTCGCTAAATTTAATATTTTCCTTGTCAAGCTCATAGAACTCGTATTCAAGTTCCATGTCACCGTTAGGACTTTCGATTGGAAATGTTGAAGTGAAAACTTCCTGCAAACCCTGATTAAGAAGCGGCTCTTTTTTTTCAAGGCGCTCTTTCTGAATGAAACTTTCGTAAGAAGAAAGCTGGATGTCAATCAGATTCGGCAACTCCATAAAATCCTGGATGTTCTTGCCGATATACTGACGCTCGATTTTTTTTGTCTTTGCGTACATCGTTACCCCTGCGATGTGTGTAAACACTGGAACCCAAGTCGCATGCAACCGCTACAAGCAAAACCTTTGCTCAGCACGAGATGCACAGCCCGTTTACCGCCAATCCAGACAGACCTGAATGCGGAAGGACATTCCCTTTCCCGTTTTTTTTATGACGACAAAAGCCTCAGGGTTACCCCCGAAGCTTTTCGTCCAAAGGGTCCTAAAAAAGAACCCTAAGCATACTGTAAGAAATTCCACGAAGCGGAACCCCTAAGCAGACCGCCGGAAGTTTCCATAACAGAAACCTCCCTAAGCAAACTGCGAGAATTTCCGCAAAGCGGAACTCCAAAGCAGACCGCCGGAAGTTTCAAAGAAACTTCCCTAAGCAAACTGCGAGAATTTCCGCAAAGCGGAAATTCTCGTTAAGCAAGAAATAAGCGTAGCTTATTTCTTGCTTGCTTCTCCACCAGCAGCCTTGATGTCTTCGATGATTTTGTCAGCATCAGCCTTAGAAACACCCTCTTTAAGAGTCTTAGGAGCGCCTTCTACGAGAGCCTTTGCTTCAGCAAGACCAAGACCAGTGATTGTGCGAACAGCCTTGATAACTGCAATTTTCTTATCAGCAGCAACCTTGTCCAAAGTAACTGTGAATTCAGTCTGCTCTTCAGCAGCGGCAGCAGGTGCGGCAGCGGCTACAGCAACAGGAGCAGCAGCAGAAACGCCAAATTTCTCCTCCATTGCCTTTACGAGATCAGCAGCCTGCTGAACAGTCATGTTTGCGATTGCGTCAAGAATTTCATCATTTGAAAGTGCCATAATTGTCTTCTCCTACCATCTTCCAGATGGCGATTTTTTTGGTGCGGCAAAAGGCATACAGCCCTTTGGTATTCCGCTTTCCATTATTGCCGCAGATAGTAATCAGCACATCGAAGCCTAACTGCGGTTTGTTTAAGAGCAGTCCAAGACGCCGTTTAAGCGCTTGCTCCACCCTCTTTTTCCAGCTTTTCCACATAAGCCTGCAAAGTACCTGCAAGTTTTCTTGCTGGTCCGTTGATAGCAGACATAAGCATGGCGATGAGCTGTTTCTTTCCAGGAAGTTTTGAGAAAGCCTCAGTCTTTGCCTGGTCATAAAGTTCGCCTTCAACCCAAGCGCCCTTAACAGCAAGTGTAGGAGCGTCCTTGATAAAGTCGAACAGAATCTTTGCAGACTCATTTGCATCTTCCTTAATCATTGCAATTGCAGTAGGACCTGAAAGGTATTCTGCAACAGCAGTATTCTGGAGTTCTTCAAATGCAACGCGTGCAAAGTTATTCTTGAAAACCTTAAGCTGTGAACCTTTTTCGCGAAGCTGATCACGAAGTTTTGTAATCTGCTCTACGGTAAGTCCGCGGTAATCAATAAACACAAAGTTTGTGTATTCGCCAAGAATCTTTTTTGCTTCTTCAATGGCCTGAGTCTTAGCGGGCTGAAGCTTTTTTGCAACTACTGCCATTATGCTTCCTCCTTGTAATCAATCCAAATGCCTGGGCCCATGGAAGAACTTAAAGATACAGAGCGGATAAATCCAGCCTTTGCATCAATCGGCTTCTTGCGGTTAAGTTCAGCAAGGAAAGCCTTAATGTTGTCCAATGTGTCAGATTCTGACATTGAAACTTTTCCTACAGGAATGTGGATTACTCCACCTTTGTCTGCGCGGAATTCTGTGCGTCCCTTCTTAAGTTCCTCAACAGCCTGAGCAATGTTGGGTGTAACTGTTCCTGTCTTAGGGTTAGGCATAAGACCACGGCGACCCAAAACCATACCCAAGCGACCAACATCCTTCATCATGTCGGGTGTAGCAACTGCAACATCAAAGTCTGTCCAGCCGCCCTTTACCTTTTCAATGTACTCTGCTGCACCGGCATAAGTTGCACCTGCATCAAGTGCTTCCTTTACACGCTCGTCCTTACAGAAAACAAGAACGCGCTTTTCACCAGTAAACTGATGGGGGAACACAAGAGTGTCGCGAACAGTCTGATTCTTTCCAAGTTTGAGAGAGATTGAAAGTTCTACAGTCTCGTCAAACTTTGCGTAGTGCAAATCCTTTACCAATTTGCAAGCTTCGGCAACATCGTACTTTTTGGAAGGATCATACTTCTTAAGCATTTCGTTGTATTTCTTTCCGTGCTTCATTAGTTAGCCTCCACTTCTACACCCATACTGCGTGCAGTACCGGCAATGATTTTCTTTGCAGCCTCAACATCGTTTGCGTTAAGATCCGGAAGTTTCTGGGTGGCGATTTCTGTAAGGCTCTTCTGAGAAAGCTTTCCTACTTTGTCGCGCAAGGGGTTTGCAGCACCCTTCTGAATTCCGGCAGCCTTTTTAATAAGAACTGCTGCAGGTGGAGTCTTGAGGATAAATGTGTAAGATTTGTCCTGATAGACGGTGATTACAACAGGGATGATAAGTCCCTTTTCCATACTCTTGGTGCGGTCATTGAATTCCTGTACGAACTTAGGTGCAGAAACTCCGTGAGGTCCAAGAGCAGGGCCGATTGGCGGTGCCGGTGTCGCAGATCCTGCAGGGCACTGCAGTTTAATGACAGCCGTAACCTTTTTTGTAGCCATAGTATAGCTCCTTATGTTGGTGTGGATAAAGATAGTCCAAATAAGAATTGCTTCTTACAGTTTTTCTTTTCCTAGCGAGGTGCCTTAGTCCAACGGACATGCGCCTCTCCCAAAATAGGCGGATTTCAGAAAACTAAAACCCACTGCTTTTTGTGCAAACTAAATTTTTTCTACCTGGAGCAAGTCCACTTCTACAGGGGTCTCGCGTCCAAAAATCTGAACATTAATGCGGAGTTTGTTGCGTTCCGCGCTAACTTCCTCAACCGTACCTGTGTAAGATGCCAAGGGTCCGTCAGTAATTTTAACCTGATCACCCACATCAAAACTCTGTTTGACATGAACTGACTTTTCACCCTTAAGCTCACCAGCGGCAAGCAGAAGTTTTTTGGCCTCGTCGGTAGAAATTGGGCGAGGTCTTTCAGAAGGATTTGTTCCCACAAAACCAGTTACACCCTGAATGCGGCGGATAGCTGAACATGTGGGCTTCCAACCCAACTGAGGCAAATCCATTTCAAGCATGATGTAACCAGGAAGGATTTTATTTGTGCGGGAATGTTTTTTTCCGTTGCGAATTTCAACAACCTCTTCTGTAGGAACTTTTACATCAGTAACGATGGTAGAATCAATGTCACCTGCGTCAAGAAGTTTATGAAGGGTGCGTTCAATTTTTGCTTCGTATCCAGTGTAGGTATGAAGAATATACCAGCTTTTTGCCATAGGATGCTCCGTTTCTAGAAAATAAGGCGAAGACCAGTGGTAAATGCCCAGTCAAGGAGCCCCAAAACAGCGGCTGCCACTACGGTTGAAACGAGAACAACTCCTACTGAGGAAAGCACATGTGAGCCTGAAGGCCATACAACCTTACGAAGTTCGGCTACACATTCTTTGCAAAACTGAAAAACTTTCATCTTTTTATCCTCAACTCAAAAAATACAGGCCAGGCAGGACTCGAACCCGCGACAACCGGTTTTGGAGACCGGGACTCTACCAGCTGAGCTACTGACCTAAGTTAGATAACTGCTCTAAAACAGAGTTTTAGAGCAGTTATCTAACTTGACGAGAATTTTCTTCGAAAATTCTCGCACTATTTATTTGCTAAGACCATCTATCTTAGACATTCACTTCTACTTGGCGAGAACTTTCTCTGAAAATTCTCGCACTTAGGCACAATTATTTTACCTTTGTTTCCTTGTGCATTGTAGACTTGCGGCAGAAAGGGCAATACTTGTTCTTTTCAAGCTTTCCAGTAATGTTCTTGCGGTTCTTGTATGTAGTATAGTTCTTCTGTTTGCAGTCTGTGCACTGCAGGGCAATGATTTCTACGGCTGTCTTTTTCTTGCTTGCCATTTTAGGTTCTCCTATAAAAACTTAAAAAAGCTCCCGAGCGGAATCGGACCGCTGACCTCATCGTTACCAACGATGTGCTCTACCGACTGAGCTACAAGAGCGCGTTTTGCTATTATGTCGAAACAGTAAAGTTGTGTCAATAGGCAGGAAGGTAAATTTGCAAAAATAACCTATCCCATAATCCTGCCTCTTGGCCGCAATCTATAGATTGCTCTTCTGGTCGGGATGAAGGTAAATTTGCAAAAAAAACCTATCCCATAATCCTGCCTCTTGGCTACTTTTTGGTGCAGGTGGTTTCGGGCAGCTTTTGGGTCAGTACAGTGTGGGGTGGCACGGAACTTGTGGTCCATGTGTTTCCGCCTATAACGCTGCCCTCGCCTATCACCGTATTTCCGCCTAGAATTGTGGCATTAGCATAGATGGTAACATCGTTTTCTATAGTAGGATGCCGTTTTTTGTCCATCAGTTCTTTTTTTACACTGAGGGCACCCAAAGTTACACCCTGATATATCTTAACATTGTTGCCTATAACGCATGTCTCGCCTACAACAACGCCTGTTCCGTGATCAATAAAGAAACTTTCGCCAATAACTGCTCCCGGATGAATGTCGATTCCCGTCTTACCGTGGGCATGTTCGCTCATTATTCGGGGGATTACGGGAACTCCGTTTGCATACAAAAAGTGAGCAAGCCTGTACACCACAATCGCCTCAAGTCCGGGGTAAGAAACAATCACCTCTTCATTGCTTTTTGCAGCTGGGTCACCTCTAAATGCCGCCTGAACATCAAGTTGAACCTTTCTGCGGATTTCGGGGATTTCTTCAATAAGAGCAAGGGATGCCTGTTCCGCAAGTTTAAAGCAATGGCTCTGCTCAACCGAGGCATCACTGGTTACATACACCAGTGCCTTACGGATTTCCTTTGTAAGCATGGAAACAATACGGTTCACCCTCTCTCCCGTGTCAAAGCGGAGGGTCTGTAAGTCAACCTGCTCATTGGTGCGGTAACCGGGAAAAATAAGACTTCGCAAGTCGGTAAGGACAGAGATTACATTCTGCCTGTTGGGAAAATTGCATGCCTCGTTAAAGTTAATTCCGCCGTACTGTTCGTAAGAGTTAAGAATAGCTTCTATTGCCTTGTCTGTCTGAACCACATTTTCCTCACTTGCCGCAACCCCTTCCATAAAAAAAATAGAGGTGACAAGCAGCAACGCCACCCGCCACCTCTACCGACCCTTTCGGGTCATCGGAGAGAGTTTATCAGCTTATTTACAAGCTGACTCTAATATACATCATTTACCCAACAGTGTCAATAGTTTTTAACATTTTTTTAAATTATTTTTTTTCTCTGCTACTCCTGTTTTGCTGCAAATTTTATCATTCTGCATACATACATAGAGTAAGGAGATTTTAATGCAAAAGCAATGACACTACACATAAGACACTTTTTTATCCCACCGTTTTGTGCTAGACTGACCGAAGATGGGGAAGTGGCAGGGGAATGAGGGCGTTTCTTTTAAGCGTATCCTTAGCGTGTAATGCAGTCAGCAGAGTCTGCTGTAGAAGAAGTAAAAAAAACTCTAGCCCGAACACAGTATGAACGAAAGAAAAAAAATAAAAGCTGCGGATTTTTTTATACTTGCTCTGTCTGTGGCTGCGATTGCACTGGCATTTTACAAGTTGCCAAAAAAAAGTCAGCAGGGTAAAACTCTTGTCATTCGGTCAGAAGCTGGCGAAGAAGTTCACTCTCTTGAAACCGACGCCACCTACCGCATAGAAGGTCCCTTGGGAACAAGTGTAATCAGAGTGGAGGAAGAAAAGGTCTTTTTTGAAGAGTCCCCCTGCCCCAACAAAAACTGCGTGCTTTCTGGTGCGCTTGAACTTTCGGGAGACTGGGCTGCGTGCCTTCCAAACAGAGTCTTCATCAGCATAGAGGGAAAAGAAAAAAATCAGACTGATGCTGTTTCAGGCTAAGGAGAAAAAAAATAAATCATGGCTAAGAAAAAAGGAACTGTCATTTACAAATGCTCAAACTGCGGATACAGTCAGCCTGCCTGGTTAGGTCGTTGTCCTCAGTGCGGAGAATGGAACACTCTTGAGGAGTTTGTAGAAGACCCCAATGCCAGAGTTGCATTTGCAGATGCAAACGGAAACGCAAAAAAGGCAAAACCTGTTCCCATGGCAAAAATAAGCACTCAGACGCTTCCAAGACTTTCTACAGGGATAAAGGAATTTGACCGAGTGCTTGGAGGCGAAGAAGAAGACAATACGGAACCCCTCTGTGGCGCAACCCTAAGGTCTGCCACCCTAATAGGCGGAGAACCAGGCATTGGAAAATCAACACTTCTTTTGCAGTCTGCAGCCCATGTCCTAATGCATACAGAAGGAAAAATCCTTTATGTTTCGGGGGAAGAATCTGCAAGTCAGATAAAAGGTCGAGCCCTAAGGCTTGGAATAAATGTTGACAGAATGGAAATACTCTGCACCATGCGACTGGAAGACATTCTTGACGCCCTTGATTCTCTTAACCCCATTATGGTGATTGTAGACTCCATACAAACAGTTTACTCTCTTGAGGCAGGAATAATTCCGGGAACTGTAAGTCAGCTAAAATACTGCGCCAACGAACTGATTGGCTGGGTTAAGGAGCGAGATTCTGTTCTCTTCATGACGGCCCATGTTACTAAGGACGGAACAATTGCAGGACCCAAAAGCCTGGAGCACATGGTTGACACAGTAATTTCATTTGAAAGAAGTACTGATGAAGTCCGCTTTCTTCGCGCTTTAAAAAACAGATTTGGATCCATAGATGAACTTGGCATTTTCGAAATGAACGAAAAGGGGCTTTCCTGCGTAAAGGATCCCAGCGCACTTTTTCTTACCAGACGAAGCGGAGAAACTCCAGCAGGTGTTGCATGTGTTCCTGTGTTTGAAGGAAGCAGAGTTTTTGTTGTAGAAGTTCAGGCCCTTACCGTACCAGCAAAGGCGGCAATGAACAGGGTGTATTCAGAAAAGATTGATTCAGCAAGGGTAAGCCGTATTGCAGCCGTACTGGAAAAAAGAGCCGGCATAAGGTTCAGCGATCAGGACATCTACATAAATGTTGCAGGGGGAGTACGCCTTACCGAAAGCGCAATTGACGCGGCACTGGCAGCAGCCCTTTATTCAGCAAGGACGGACCTGCCCATTGCAGAAAAAACCTGTCTTGTAGGCGAACTAAGTCTTGCAGGAGAAATCCGCCCCGTAACAAAACTAAAGCAAAGGGTAAAGGCGGCACAGGATCTGGGATACACCACCACGCTTGCCCCATCACGGGAAGAAGGAACCGTCAAGATAGAAAGCATATCAGATCTGGTAAAGGCCCTGTTTGCAAAGGCGTAGGTAAAAATAGTCTAAAAGCCATATTTTTCTTGACTTTTACTATCTTTTAGACCATAATTCTTCTTACAGACACGATCTGTAAGGAGTTTTTATGAATGAAACAAGAAAAAATAGGGGGGGGTACTAATTCACCTTTCCCTCCTTGTAGTGAACTGACCCCAAATTTTAGGACAGTTTAAGCAGCAACCTCGCTTGGAGTTT
>ERZ842401.4761-NODE-4761-length-15521-cov-13.550821_pt1 | contig 15521 bp, 2 predicted proteins | sample MGYA00521270_ERZ842401 | MGnify/ENA primary metagenome ERZ842401 (study PRJEB31892, sample SAMEA3878208) | bioreactor metagenome | biome: Moose rumen | place: Sweden | collected 2011-10 | study: EMG produced TPA metagenomics assembly of the PRJEB12797 data set...
CCCAATCCCCAATCCCCAATCCCCAATCCCCAATCCCCAATCCCCAACAAAAATTGTATTAATAATTAAATATTGCATATTTATTTAAAAAGTATAATTTTATATATTAAAAAATGGGAAATAAAAATGGAAAAAATAAAAGAAAAAAAGAAGAAGTAAAAGAAGAAGAAAAAGAAAATAATAAATTTTATTCAGAATTGAGTGTGACCAATAAAAAAATTGATTCAAAATATAATAATATATCTGAATTGATAATTAAAACAATTTCAATAAAAGAAGAAATTAAATATTTTGATATGTTTCCAAATGGAAATATTTTAATATTCAATGAAGAAGAAATAAATATATATAATTCATATAATTTAAAACGAATATTCAATTATAAAAATGATAAAATTTCCAATATATTAATATTATCGAATAAAATAATACTATTACTCATTCCAAATAAAGAAAACAACACATTTTCAATTATAGCTTTGAATATAACAAATTCGAGAGAAATTCCAGTTTATACATATAATTGGAACAATTCAATAATAGATTATACTAACTATAATTTTGTAAAATTAAGTAGTAATAGAATCTTATTAATATATAAGCTTGAATATGAAAATGACTTTGACTTGGCTGAAAGAAATGATAAATATCACTTTGTTTTTTTTAAATATAATGAAGAAAAATCAAATTTAGAATTTGATTATTATGAAGAAATAGATGGTATACATTATATAGATAATATTATTACTTGTATAGAAATAAATTCCTTTATTATTTTTGGAAATTATTTATTCGCTTATTTAAGTAATCCATTCACTGAAGAACATTGTATTGATTTATTTAAAAATAAAAAATTTATTTCACTATATAAAAATTCTGTCTTTTTTAATGAAGAACAAAAAGTTTTTGATTGCTTTTTTATTAGTAAAAATTATTTAATTATTGTATTGGAATCTATCATATTATGTTATGTAATTAAAGAGATAATAAAGAAGATAATAATGAAGATAATAATGAAAATAGTGTTGAAGTAATTAGTCATTTAGATTTTTCTAATAAAAATTATTATGATCATTTATTAAAAGATAATTCGCATTTTTATTTAATTTATAAAAAAAATGAAGATGAAAATAATGATGAATTTATATTTATTGAATTTGAATTTGACTTTGTAGATAAAAACATAGGAATTATTAAGAAGAAAAAAGAAGAAAATATTAAATTAAAAACTTGCAGTAAATTTCTAGTACATGATAATAATTTATATTGTTTATCATAAGATGAAAAAAGCGAATTAAAAATTTAATTTTAATGGTAAAATTTTATCTAATTTTTATTTAATTTTAATGTTACCATCTTTTAACTCCAAGTTTTTTAACAAGACTTATATAAGTCTTTTACTACTAATTCTCCTAATTTCCAATGCATTCACAGCAGATTCCACCTGTACAGAGCAATGGTCTGAAATATCCTTAGACAAAACTAAATGGACCAAGGTAGGAGATGTAACAATAAACGAAGATGCTGATTCATCATTGACATTTGAATTCGAGCAAAAAGATACATCCACAGCCGAAATAGCTGGAGCAGTATGGCATCCCTATGATTTCTCCAAAAAACGTGGTATATTAATTTCCTTCAAGCCTACGATAAAACGAGATGAATCCTATTTCGGAAACGTGAAATATCCTCAAGGTTTCGCAATCGTATTTACTTCGAGTTCTACTGAAAATTTAATTGGGGATAAAAGCTCAGGTCTTGGATATCAAGGAATTATGAACGCGATAGCTTTTGAATTTGATTTCGTGAAGCAGAGCACTTATGGAGATGCGAAAAAGCCGCATTTTTCTGTGAATTATAATATAAACGGGGCAATTTCAGCAAGTACGAAAGATCGCACTGATAAAACTTGTAATATAAATTTACCGAACTTTTACGATAATTCATTAGATGGATATTTAAAAAATATCATATTCGAAATTGAAATTGTCGGAAAGAAATTAACTGTAAGATCAAACCAAGAAGATAAAGCTTTAGTAAGTACAGACTTTACCGAATTCCAACAGTTACTAGAACAAGATGATGTTCATATAGGAATCACAGCTTCCATGAATCAAAATAAAAAGATAACTATAGAAGATTTCAAAGTATCAGAGGTCTCAGTAAATGAAAAAGGAAATTTAGAAATTGATTCAAGTGATTCTATACCAACAATAAAAGCTGGTGAAGAAGTTACTTTGCTATATAGTATAAAAAGTACTTGCGGCGAAAAATTAAAAATATACTCAGATGAATATTCCGGAAACAGTCTTCAACTTATAATAAACAATGAAGAAATAAAACCAGAAGTCATTTCATTTGATGAAACCTCTGTACAATTAAAAATGGTCGTAACTGAAACAAAAGAAAATATTTATACTGCGCTTGTCTTATTCCAAGGCAAAGCTTCGTCGCCTACTAAATTCATAGTCACTTCAAGTGATGTTAATCGTCTTGAATTATGTAATACCGATGAAGCAAATAAATATTATGCTTCTTTAGAAGATATTGAACAAAGTGAAAAATATTTTAAATTGCCTTTGTGTTTCTTTGATCAATTTGGAAATCCAAAACAAGCAAGTTTAACTGAAATTAAAGTGGGATATCCCGAAAAAATAAAGCCTAATACTTTAATCGAAACTAATTTAGATGAGAATAATAGACAACTTATTGTTAAAATACCTTTTAGTACTTTTGGTGTTTATCAAATATTTAGTGAAGAATTCATTGAAAGTAAAATAAGATATGTAAATCTTTTACCGAAATATATAAGTGCGGAAAAAAGTGATATATCTATTTTATATGATCAAAAAATAATTCAATCAGATACAACAAAAATATCTTTAAGAATAAAGCCCAAAGATAATTATGGAAGAAATATTCCTAATGTCATTTTAGATAAAATGCAATGCTCATTTGATGATTCAACTGCTGCTAAATATGATAATTCGAATCCATTAAGTATTACTCAGGAATACAAAGATGATTATGTCTTATTAAAAGTTGATAAACCAGCAGAATCTGGAAAATATATTTTTGAACCAAGGGTTAAATGCACCGGAACCGAAACCACCAAATTAAAATGTGGTATAAATTTTGAAACAAAATTAAATAATTGTGAATTTTATTATGAGATGAGTTTGGTCAATACCAATTATATAAACGTCTTCGATGAATATTTAGGTGAATATACAACATATTCAACTGAAACAAATGAATATTTATATATATCTTTAGATGAAAAAGATAATAAAAGATTAACTGAAGTAATGCTTTTAGATGGAAGTAATTCACCATATTTCCAAAAATATAATAAAAATATACAAGCTAAATTAAATAATGAGGATTTAACAGTGGTAAATATAGGCAATAAATATTCTCTTATATTACCCGAAAAAAAAGAAAGACAAGATTATACTCCGATAAATATTCATATATTAAAAATAACATTTGAGTCTGTAACATTTACAATAAAAGTCAAATTTTATTTCTTAGATGAATATAAATCAAATACTGATATAACACAAACAGATTCAAGTAAAATATCATATACAGCTTTTTATAGACAAAATTCTTTAACAATTGAAGCAGCAGAGACTCTTTTATTGTTTGATATATATGAATTAAATGAAAATAAATATATAGGTCTTGGCTCTACTTTAACTGAAGGGGAAGTTAGCTTAAAAATTAATGACAATCCATCTCAAGGAAATAATATTGAAATTGTAAATCATAAAAATCATATAGCAGTAACAAGTCACGAATTATCAAAAATCGGAAAATATAAATTAGAATTAATATTTAATTCTAATACACTTTTAACAATAAATATCGAAATAATACCAAAAAAAGAAGCTTATTATTTAGGTCTTGAAAATGGTAATGTTTTAGATAATAATCAAAATACTCAAATTGGAAAAGATGAACATATTAAATTAATCATGTTAGATAAATATAAAAATCCAATACAAAATAATCAGATCTTTAATGCTTTTTCAAAAATAAAAATAAATAAATTCGATATTTTCGATATAAAGCTTGATTATAATGGAAAAATTCATATAATTAACTATGGTAAAACAGGTAAATCTATAAATATTGCATTATTAAACGGAAAAGAATATACAATAGAAAGCTCTTATACTCCATCATTTGAAGATTTAGACCCATTAAATTCTTATGGTGTTTATACAGGCTCATCTATAATAACCACCGCAGATAATAAAATCGAAATGACTCTTTATTTAAGAGATAAATATGGAAATTATATAGAAGATCAAATAAAAAATGAAAATATAAGCATATATATAATAGGTAGTAATACTAAAAAAGTAGTCCAATTAAAAACAGAAGCAAATTCCTCATCAAAAAGTGGTATTATTTATAAAGCATCTTTAGAGAAAAATGGCGATTATGAAATAAAAATATTTATTAAAAATATTCCTGTCGAATGTAAAGCGGGACATTTTAGACTCAATTATGAAACTATCCAAGAAGTATCAAAAGCTACTTTATATATATTAGATAATAAACAAAAAATTCCTGTGTTAAATAGTTATCAAAAAGAAAAAGAAAATATTAATATTGGTTTAGTCGATAAAAATTCAGGATATTTTTCTTTTTATTTAGAAGAAAGAGATTCGAATAATAATGAAATTAAAGAAACGAAATCTTTAAGTTTTACTTTCGAATCTTATGATGATAAAAGTTTAGATGTGAGTAGTATATCTATATGTGCTTATGGAAGTAATGAAGATGAAAAAAACTTTTTTAAACTTTGTTCAGGAGTAAATGACGCTTGGAAAAAATTACCAAATGGTCTTTATCGTTTAATGGCCTTATCTGAAACTTTAGTTTTTTATTTATATATAACCGATTCATTCCTCGATGAAACAAATAATACACCTATATTAAAATATAGTGCTATTCTTTTAAATAAAAATGAAATATATGGAAAAATCGATATTCCTGGAAGTTTCATTTTAGATTTAAGAAATGAAAATAAAAAACGAATGGAAAATTTAGAAAAAGAAAAAATAAGTATAAAAAGTGATAAAAGTGAATTAAAATATGAAATAACTTCTGGACCTGAAAAAGGGCTTTTTACTGTATTTTTATTAGCGGATAAATCTGGAGAGTATGAATTCACTGTATTATATGATAATAAACAAATAATAGAAAATACTTATATATATTATTGTGCATGTGGCTTCGATAAAAAATTGAAATCATTAGGAAATGAAAATCTTAATAATGGTGTATATAATTTTTATCAAGTATTAGATTCTAATAATAATGAATGTAATTTACAATATAATTTTAATGAATTAAATATTAAAGAATACGCGAATAATTTATTTTCAGCAAGTGATTCAGATAAGAAATATAAAATCGAAACATACTATAATTCTTTATCGAATATTTTAATATTATATTTCGATAATCACTTTCCAGATTCATTAACACTTACATCGAATTTAATAAAATTCGAAGATAATTCAAATACGCAAACTATTAGTTTAATATCAAATATCCTTAATGAAAATCACTTTTCAGTCAAACACGAAGAAAATAAATTAACTATTACACCATTAAACGCAAATTATGAAAGTGCTGTTAATTATGATATAAATAAAGCCGATTTTGACATAAGTTTAATTAGAATAGTTAATGATAATTTCGAAATAATCAAAAATGATTTTGATATTGAGGATAATTTAAATATAAATTTAGATGATTCTTTAATAGACGCAACAGGAAAATATATTTATATTGTTTATTATAAAGGAAAAGAATTATTTTGCGAAAATTGTATAATAGATAAAACAGTTGATGATAGTAATAGTATTGATATAACGAAAACTAAAGTTTATCAAAAAGAAGGAGATGATAATTATATTCAAAATGAGCAAAATATTATTATGACAATGAATAAAAATAATTTACCATTCTTCAAAATCAATTTATATACGATTAATAATAATTTAATAATCTTAGATGATAATTCCAATATAGATATAAGTTTAAAAACTGATTCAGAAAGTCCAATAAATTTAGACATTAAAACAAAATATAACACAAATGGGAATATATATGTATATCTTACAAACTCAGGAAGAGAAGCGTATTGGAATTTAGACCCTATGACAAAAATAGTGTTGACTATATCTAATTCAGGTAAGGATTATAAAGTTTATTATTACATTCTTGATTCTTATATTAAAAAACCAACATCTATAGAATATTGCGCAATAGGTGCAATACCTAATATAATAAATAAACAAGATATTTATATGAAAAGATTTAATGAACAACTCGAATTAGAAATATATTTAGAAGGTTGTGCATCTGAACAAAATTCAATAATGGAGACTTTAGATATATACAAAAAAGAAACAGATGATAAATATATTGCAGAATTAATCCCTAGTGATATACTAGGAGGATATATATTATTTTTACCTAATAATATTCCAGTGAGTGAAATAAATAAATATTATATATTAAATAATAAAGCAAAAAGTGATATTTTTGAATTAAGTGTAATACCTGGATATGAAGTGAAAAAAGTATCATTTAAAGAAGATGAAAATATGGACGAAACAAATTCAGATAAATTATATACATATTTTTTAGTTGAATTAAAAGACGAAAATGATAATATTATTACTGATATTGGAAGAAATTTATTCATTAATGATTTAAACATATTAAAATTAGATAATAATTTACCATATAGACTTATCTATGACCAAAAGGAAAAATCTTTTAGATGTCAAGTGCCTATTACTGGAAATGGAACAATTAACGCATCAACTGTTGATTCAATATCTACTAAAGATAGTATTAGTATAAATATTAATTATCCTAAATATACAAGAAATTCATTGTTTGAATTAGAATCAGAAGTTTCTAATAAATTTACTTTTTCATTAAAATTATTTGATGAATATTATAAGGAATTTAATACTTCTTCACTTGAAAATAAAGTATCATTTAAATATTTCACGATAAATCCATTAACCGAAGAAGTATATATGGTAGATGTTTTGCATAATACTGAATCAAATAAATATATAATAAATTTAGATGATTCATTACCTAAATATTCTTTATATGGCTTTATTCCTTACATAGATTTCTTACCTCAAATATGCCCTTCTTGTATTAAAAGGAATGATTATCCTGAATATATATATTCAATCTCACCTGAGAATTATTTACCTCATAATTTAGAAAGATCTTTATATTTAATAAAAGATAAAGATTATCCTATATATTTATATCTATCACATAAATCATCAACAATTGAGTCAATTAATGCTAATAAAATAGAATTAATATCTAATGAAAATACAAATATATATTTAATCACATATAAAGATAATACTGATTCAATTCAATTAAATATAAATTCGAAAATATTTAAAGCTTCTTTTGTGAATTATTCACCTCAGGTTGAAATCGAAAATAGAAGTATTCCACCTTATATTGAAAATTATGGTTATAAAATTTATTCAAAAAATAATTTAGATAATATTCATATAACCTTTTTCTTGGAAAATAGAGATACTTCAGGGAAATTAATTATAACTCAGCCTAATTTATTAATTGATAATAACTTTAGTGGAATTATTAAAAGAATAAGTGTGATAAATACTTGTTATATTGGTATATATTTTGTCAAAATTACTTTTTCTAAATCAGCCAATATTGAATTTTATCCAAAATTTAATCAAAATCACAATAAAGAAAATCATTTAACAATACAATTAAATGCTATTGCTGCTTTTCCTAATGATATTGTCTTGAGTAATAAAGAAATCATTAGTAAAAATATTGTCAAATTTAATCTAGAAACATCCAATTCAAATTCAGAACAAATTTGTGATGAGAGATTAAATATATATATAGACGATATGAATTTAAAAAATTTCAGAAAAGTATTAGCAAAGGAAGGCTCCTATTGCTCTTTATATATAAAATTTTCGGGAGAAACTAAAATAAAATCAAATATAAACAATTTCATTTCCGATATCAATAACAACGATAGAACATTATACAATATAAATCCAAAATTTTCTTCATTAACAATAAGTCCAAATGTATTCGATAATAACAAAGAAACACTATTTGTTCAATTCCAAGAAAGAACACCAGCAGGTATAATATATGAAGATACAGAAGTAAATGATAATAAAAATATATATGTATATAAATATTTAAGTCCGAATAAAATTTCATTAATAAAAACATATTCAGGACTTTTCTCGAGTTCTTATCCATTTACTACTGATCAATTTAATTTAAATCAAGATAATACTTATATCATTATTAGTGATATAGTTAATACTAATATGCCACCGGCTTTTATTCATTATAGAATTAAAAAAGCAGAAAATGAACAAATAATAAATTCGATAAAAGCTAATTATTATTCAGAAAATAAAAAGGCTTATGAATTATCTAATTTTTTAAATAGTAAAATTTATATGAGCGATAGTTTCGAATTATATATGCCACTTTTATTAAAAATTAAATTACTTGATTCAAGTGGAAAAATTATTAATATTGATTATGATAAGGATAAAAAGCTAACGGCTAAATTAATTTTAGAAAAAGATAATAATAATATAGATTTAATCGTGACTCAATATGATGATGAAAGTTTCTTAATTAAACCTGCTATAAATTCAGTACCAGATTTACTTCATCTTCCGGTATATTTTTCTCAAAGTCAATATTATTTTATTCAAATTACATATGTTAATATTACCTTCTATTCGCTTTTATCTTTAAAAGAAACAAATGTTCAATGTCCTTCGATTAAAACTAACTATGCTTTTCCAAATGATGATAGTGAAATATCAAATTTCCAGGCTAAAACATATGATGATAAAACTACAATATTTATACCAACAAATATACCAAATGTCCAACAAATTTGCTTAGTAAATAATAGTTCTATAATTAATAAACATTTAGACCCTTATAAAATAAAATTAGAATATACAACAAGCTGTTCTGATTATTCTTTGGTTAATTCTTATATGGGATGCTTTGCTCTAAGTTCACAATGTTCATCAGGTGATTTAATAGTGAATTATAATGATAAACCTTCATCAGTAATTATAACAATAAATAATTTTAACTCAGATAATATTATAATGAGTTTAAGTGATTCAGATACTAAAAAAACTAAAGAACCTAATGTTTCATTTATAGATTTAATATTCAATGAAGCTCAAAATATTGAAAGTCATAATTTTTTCAAAGTTTTTATGAATGGAGATCGCTTACCAAAAGAAGCATATTCAATAACATACAGTCAAAGCCAAATAAAAATAAGTATAACAAAATCAGATAACATAACTTCAATACCAAAAAATAAGAATCTAATGGTCACATTTGAAGACGGTGTAAATAAACAAAAGAAATTAATATCCGAAGAATTCACCGTATCAATAAATCAATATAATTATTCCTATTCCGATTCATCATATAAATTATTAATTCAAGAATCTTTCGATATTAAAGTAGGAGAAAAGATATATTTCTATATTCTTTTATTAGATATAAATGATGCTTGTTATTATGGTGATAGTGCACAATTAGAAAATGATATATTAGTAAGTTTAGATATCCCTGATGATGATTTTACTGCTAAAATTACGGATAAGGTTAAAATAGAGGGATATACTCAATGTGAATATATTTATAAGGTTGAATTTGAAAAAAATTCGACAAAATCGGGAAATTTCAATTTATTAGTTGAAGATAAAAATAAAATGTTAAAAGAAGCAAGTAAATTATATATATCCCCTAATGAAATTGCTCAAGAAAATTCAGCCTTTTTCGGAAATAATAAAGTTCAAGCAGGACAAACTCTTTATATAGGATTTTCAGGAACTGATTCAAAAGAAAATAGTATTAATTATTATGATTTGTTAAAAGAATTTGATATAGAATTATTTGATAGTTCGGACAATATTGTTAAAAAAACAAAAGAAATTTATGAATATAATATTAGAGTAAATAATGATAATAAATCACTTAATATCTCTTTAAAAATAGATATGAAAGGTTCATTCAAAATAAAACCATACTATAAAGGCATTGTAATGAATTTACCAAGTACATTTAAAATAAGTGTTGAATATGGTCAATGTTCTATGTTCTGGCCTAATTTAGACATTTTACCTATAGATCAAAGAAGACAATATTATATCGGTGAAACTATTACTGTCCAAATTCAATGTAAAGATTTATTAAATAATACCGTTGAAGAAGAAGGGAATGAAATATTCACTGCTAATATCAAACAAGTTTTGGATGATAAAAGCGAAATTAAATATGACTATAAAAAAACATTCTTAAATGGTAAACATTTAATATCATTTACTCCTTCACGAATCGGGAAATATTCGATTGATATAAGTTTAAATGGGAAAAAATATGGAGAAAATAAAATTGTTGAAATAAACTCTATTGATAAAAGTAAATATACTTGTATGAATAAAAAGCAAGTAGATGATGTTATAGATTGCGATGATCAAGATTATCGAAATTTCATTAAAGATATTCTCGGAGAAATATATACATGCACTGATGATAATACTGAAAAAGGATTTTTATATAAATGCTTTTCTACAGATGAAAACTGTGAAACAGATACTACAAAATGTGGTTGTTTAGGAAATATGAATAAATGGAATGGTTATTGCTATTCAACGAATAATAATCCAATTGAGGCAGTTAAAAATAACATTAATAAAATTACTTGTCTTAATAAAATAAAATCAACAAATCCTTCAGCTGAAGTATTTAAATGTGAGGATGGTACTTGTAGATACAATTCAGAAGAATGTAATACCATCTTTGAATGTCCTATCGGTTATAGATCATGTGGTAATAAATGCATATTATTAAGTGAAACATGTTCTTTAGAATCTTCATGCACTTCTGATGAAATTTCATGTTGGGATTTATCTTGTGCTAAAAATTATGATTTATGTCCTACGAGAATTACTTGTCCTAATGGAAAAGTATTATGCCCTGATGGAAGTTGTCAATTAAGTGGGCATTGTGCTCAACCTTTAATAAGGTCTTGTTCTGCAGGTCAATATCAATGTGCTGATTTTTCTTGTGTTGAAAGTAAAGATGATTGTAAAAAGAATCCTGTATGTGAACCTGGATTAAGTCTTTGTGAAAATGGTGAGTGTAAAAAATCTTGTCAGGATATTACTGAACCTGAAAATAAATTCAGATGTTCTAATGGCAAATATGTAGATAATAGTAAATTATGTCCTTCTGATATATTTACACCATCAGGTTATATAAAATGTCCAAACGGTGGTATAGCATTAAATAACAAAGAATGTGATTATGTCCAAGGGGGTATATCAATAATCTGTCCAAACAGTAAACCAATATTATGTCCCGATCTTTCCTGTGTCTCATCAAGTAATGAATGCAACACAAATTATATCCCAACCTGTCCTCCCCATAAACCATATCAATGTTGGAACAACGAATGCCGTAAATCATTGGAAGAATGTCCCACTCCAATATCATGTCCATCAGAATCTCCAGTTCTTTGCCAAAATGGTTTCTGTGTTAAAACCTCTGATGAATGTACTGAAAAACAAGAAACAACATGTCCTAGATATCGTTGTTATGATGGTACATGTGTAAATTCTATTGAATTATGTCCAACTCATATATATTGTGGTAAAAATCAAATTAGATGTTGGAATGGAGCTTGCGTTAATAGTATTAATGAATGTCGTTCTACTTCTTTAGACTCTTGTCCTTCGACTTTCCCTTTTAGATGTCCGGATGGCTCTTGTCGAGGTAATGAAAAGGCTTGTTCAACAATATCAGTATGTCCTCCTGATCTTCCAATAAAATGTTTCGATAATTCTTGCAGAGCAAGTATAAATGAATGTCCTTTATATCAGACCTGTGGAGAAAATAAAGTATCATGTCCTGATGGTACTTGTGCATTAACATATGATGAATGCAATACTATGGTTACATGTCGTACAGGTTATCCATTTTTATGCTCGGATAATTCATGTCGTGCTCAATTAAGTGATTGCCCTATACCACCTAAATGTTCCAAGACTGAAGTTTTATGTCCAAACGGTGCTTGCGTTTCAAGCCGTCAAAATTGCAAAACATTCGACGCTTGTGAATCGACATATCCAATTCGTTGCGAGGCAAATACATGTACTGATGCAATAGAAAATTGTTCTTCGAGTAAAAAGCGCTGTCCTGAAGGTTATGTCCAATGTGGAAACGGTGAATGTAAAGCATCAGGTTATTTATGCGAAGCATTCGAATGCCCAAAAAATAAACCTTTTATGTGCCCAGAAGGGGTATGTGTCCATGATGAATCTTTATGTGATATAAAAGATAATGGTTGTCCATATAATAAACCTTATAAATGTTTAGATGGTACTTGTGTAGATAATGAATCAAATTGTAATAAGGAATTCTCTTGTTCAAATGGTAAAAAGTTATGTCCTGATGGTTCATGTATATCAAATGAAGACGAATGTCCTTTGATCAATGGCTGTTATAAAGATCGTCCATTCAAATGTGCTGATGGTACTTGCATTAATACAAAAACGACTTCATGTTCTCCAGTATTATGTCCACCGAATGTTCCATATAAATGCCCTTATGGGAATTGTGTAGAAAATTCAGCTGATTGTTCCGACGATTTATTCGAGTTAGATTCTGACTGTGAAGATGGCTTATTAATGTGCGCAGATGGTCGTTGTGTAGAATCGACTGATTATTGCAGACCGGTATTTGCCTGTGAAAGTTCATATCATAAATGTTTTGATGGTACTTGTAGAGTAAGTAAAGATTTATGCCCTCAAAATGTTCAATGCCCAAAATCAAGGCCTTATCGTTGCGATGATGACATATGTGTCAAAAGCAGTGGGGAATGCGAATCTCAATTCGTTTGTCTTGACGGAAAAATGAAATGCGAAAATGACGGTTTATGTAAATCAAATAAACAAGAATGCAAAAATGAGCCAAATACTGATAATATTTGTATGATTCTGAATAAACAAATGTGTAAAAATGGTCGATGTATTAATAGTAATGATGATTGCAGTTTGATATCCGATGCTTGTCCTGATGAAGATACTCCTTATTTATGTCCAAATGGTGAATGCACAAAGGATTTAACAAAATGCGAAGAAAAAACGGATAATACAATATGTGACGAAGGAAAATTTTTGTGTGAGTCAGGAAGATGCGTCGAAAATAAGAAAGAAATAATAAGAGCACAATGTACGAATAACATCGGATGCCCTTTAGATAAACCATATCGTTGCTCAAATGGCGAATGTGCAAAAAGTGAAAGAAATTGCCAAGTCACTTCTATTATAAATGGTGTATTATATGCTAATATAATATGTGATGAATCAAAGCCTTATTTATGTGATGATAGAACATGTGTAGCTGATACTAATTTTTGCAAAGTATCATTTGAATGTGATTCAGGAATGAAGAAATGTAATAATGGATATTGTGTGAGTGAAAATGAAAATTGCACGATATTTAGTGGCTATTGTCCTGAGGCGAATCCTATTCATTGTCCTAGTGGTACTTGTGTCGATGATATTATTAAATGCACTACGGCATTTAATATCCCATCATGCAATGAAGGAGAATTTTATTGTGTGAGAATGAATAAATGTTTAAAGAATAAATTAGATTGTTTATTATATCTCGAGACTGCCATAGAAAAAAGTACTACCATTAATAATAATATCAGATTATTAAATCAAGATTTTGAAAATATAGCAAATCCTTTAAATGATGAAGAATTTATTAAATTACACAAAAATAAAAATAAAATAATATCATTAAAAGAAGAAGAAGATGACAAGGATAAAGGCATAGATAAAATAGAAGGAACTATTTGTTACGATGGAACTATAGTAACTGGGTATGAAAAATGTCCGATAGTACCCGCATGTAAAATAGGACAATATCGTTGCGAAAACGGTGCCTGTGCTTCTGATAAAAGTCTTTGTCCTATAGATGATTCATATATATGTCTTCCAGGACAAAAAAAATGTCCTGATGGCTTCTGTCATAAAGATTGTTCCGAAGTTGCTTTTCATGGATGCGAAGTTAATCAATATCAATGTAGTAACGGTCAATGCTTAGAAGATAAATATGATTGTATAGGACATTCGATGTGCTCAGACCCTGCTTATCCTTTCAGATGTATTTCAGGCGAATGTAAAAGCGATCCAGAAGAATGCGAAAATATTGAACGTTTAGGCAATGTGAAGAACTTAACATATTCATTTAATAAACTGAATAAAATTAAATTTAATTTCGCTTATGATACTAATGGACATAATGTAGCAAATTTAGAAATTCCTTCGAATGCTTTAAAGTTTAGTAATAAATATTCCAAAATCTTTTTAAAAGAAGTTAACTCCTCTTTATTAAAAGATTCCTCACTATATAATAACACTGCCGAATTTATTTTCAATGTATCTAATAGTATTACTGGAAGTGAAGGTGTGCTTAATTTCGAAAACAGTGTTATGTCTCCTGTGTTTAAATTTTATTCTAAAGAAAGTGATATCATATTTAAATTCCCAGGAATTATTAATATAGCTCATAATGAATACGAATCAAATAATTTATATTATTATGATTATTGTCTTGCTAAATTAAAAGGATTTGATTTAAGTACTGATAAATTGAGTTCAAATTCAGAAGAAAATGGATGGGAATGCGTTCAAAGACAAAGTAAAGAAGGTCAAACGGAATTTAGTATTTCTGAATTTGGTGTTTATGCTGTGATATTGAATCCTGTGAGAAATAAGACGAATTATTTCGCGAATACTGAAGCTAAGAACTTCTTTTTAGAAAATATTAAAGTTATTTTAATAGTTGTTGCTTGCGTTGTTGTTGTTATTGCATTAGTGTTTTATATTTTCATAAGAGTTACAAGATATAGGAAAAAATATCATGCAAATAGAGAAAAGATTATATTATTAAAACAACAAAGAGAAGAATATGAAAATATGACTACGGATATCTTTGGGCAAACCTTAGGAGATAATATGAACGGAATAATTTATAAAGCAAATCCGGCTTATACTGTTAGCGACGAAATAAAGAAGGCAGGAACTTCACTGGAAGATGAAATTGAACGGTTGCAAATTGAGTGTAAAAATGTTAGTGAACAGAATGAAAGACTGCAAAAAGATATTGAAGAGGTAACTAAGAAATATGAAAAATTATCTGAAAGTATTGAGAATATGAATAAATAGCAATTAATTTAGATTAAATATTATATTTGTTAATTCCATTATGGAATTTAAATAATTATTAAAAAATTTAAATGGTGTTATTAAGAATAAATTAATTTTTATTTATGAGAAAAAAATGGGGATTGGGGATTGGGGATTGGGGATTGGGGATTGGGGATTGGG
>ERZ842401.4762-NODE-4762-length-15521-cov-4.578430_pt1 | contig 15521 bp, 11 predicted proteins | sample MGYA00521270_ERZ842401 | MGnify/ENA primary metagenome ERZ842401 (study PRJEB31892, sample SAMEA3878208) | bioreactor metagenome | biome: Moose rumen | place: Sweden | collected 2011-10 | study: EMG produced TPA metagenomics assembly of the PRJEB12797 data set...
GAACTCGTACTTGCCGTCGGGGCTCACCAGCACGGAGGTCATCATGGCCAGGGAGCCGAAGGCGGTGGACACCATGTCGGACATCACGTCGCCGTCGTAGTTCTTGCAAGCCCAGATGAAACCGCCCTCGGAACGCATTACACGCGCCACTGCGTCATCTATAAGGGTGTAGAAATACTCTATGCCGGCTGCGGCGAACTTCTCCTTGTATTCAGCCTCGAACACTTCCTCGAAAATAGCCTTGAAGCGGCCGTCGTATTTCTTGGAAATGGTATCCTTGGTGGCGAACCAGATGCTCTGCTTGAGGTCAAGGGCGTACTTGAAGCAGGCGTGGGCGAAACTGCGGATGGAGGCATCCGTGTTGTGCATGCCCTCGATGACGCCGGGGCCCTTGAACTCATGGATCACCAGCTCTTCGCGTTTGCCGCTGACACCCTCGAACACGAGTTTTGCGACACCGGGCTCGGTGGTCTGGATTTCCACGTCACGGTAAACGTCTCCGTAAGCATGGCGCGCGATGGTGATGGGCTTCTGCCAGAACTTCACTGCGGGGTGCATGCTGGGGATGGTGATAGGTGTGCGGAACACGGTACCGTCAAGCATCGCACGGATGGTCCCGTTAGGGCTCTTCCACATTTCGTGAAGCTTGTACTCACTCATCCTCTGCACGTTAGGAGTGATTGTCGCACATTTTACTGCAACTCCGTACTTTTTGGTTGCATTGGCGGCATCCACTGTAACCTGGTCGGCTGTCTGGTCGCGGTAAGGCAGGCCGAGGTCATAGTATTCAGTCTTGAGGTCGACGAAAGGCAGGATAAGTTCATCCTTTATCATTTTCCAGAGAATCCTGGTCATCTCGTCTCCGTCCATCTCCACGAGGGGAGTTGTCATTTTTATCTTTTCCATAGTCGATAATTATTTTCTGTTCTTATAGTAATTCATAAGGCAACCATCTGCAAGTATCTGGCGCTCATCAGGAGTAAGGCCTTCGAAAACGAGCTCTATAGGGCTCACTTTCCCGTCGGCGGAAATCACCTTCGCCTCTATGCGCTCCTTGCCGGAAAGAATCGCTTCCCTCAGTCCGGGCACGAAGACGAAGTCTCCGGGAAGATAGTCGAAAGGCGTGTCCTTGGAAATCGTGAACGGCACGATACCCCAGTTGATGCAGTTGCTGCGGTAGCGCTTGGTCGCGTACTCATAGCAGATGTTGGCGTCACCGCCGAGCACCTTCTGGCAGGATGCGGCCTGTTCACGTGCAGAACCGTCTCCGGGCCTGTTGGCGAATACGCAGGAGCCGAAGGATGTCTCCGAAGCAGAAGCTCCGACCTTCTCCAGGGCAGCGGCTATCTTGGCGGATACGTTCCCCTCCCTGCGTGCGAGGTCTTCCTTCTGGATACCCTTGGAAAGGCCTACGTATTCAGGGACCCTGCGCGACAGGGCGAATTCACTGAGCTTAAGAGGATTGGAACGATAACTTGAAGTTTCGCCCGAGGGAATGAGCTCGTCAGTCGTAGTCACCGGATCGTGGATGACGGCAGCCAGTTCGAGCAGCATGTTCTTCTCCATGGGGAACATCTTCGGCCAGTCCTTGATGTTCGGGCCGTAACGGAGCTCGACAGAAAGGTCCGCCTTTCCGAATCCGTTGTAAACGCGGCTGGCATAGATACGTCCGTCGAAGCTGTAAGGCTTGTGGGTATCGGTATATTCGATATCGGTGGCCGCGGTTATCACACCGCCGTTTGCAGCGGTGGCAGCGATGGATCTGGCATCCATGAGGGCCACCATCGAAATCTGCCCCTGACCCGGCTTGGAGCCTTCCCTGTTGGGGAAATTACGGGTGGTATGACGGATTGAGAGACCGTTGTTCGCAGGCACGTCGCCGGCGCCGAAGCAAGGACCGCAGAAGGCAGGCTTGATGACCACGCCGGCCTCAAGGAGCTCCTCGGCGATGTGGTTGCGGGTCGTCGCAAGATAGACAGGTGTGGACTGGGGATAGGCGCTCATGGTGAAATAGCTGTTGCCTATCGACTTGCCGGACAGGATGGTTGCAGCCTCGGAGAGGTTGTCATAGGTACCGCCGGAACATCCTGCGATTATACCCTGGTCGGCATACACCTTTCCGTCCTTTATCTTGGAGACAAGATCCACCTTGACCTTGTCGCCGAAACGCTTGCGGGTATCTTCCTCGACGGCTTTCAGCACTCCGTAAGGATCTGCCTGGAGTTCGTGGACGGATACGGCGTTCGAAGGGTGATAAGGAAGGGCTATCATCGACTCCTGCGAAGACAGGTCGATGGTGATCATGGCATCGTACCATGCCACCTTCCCGGGCTTGAGTTCTTTATACGCCTCGGGACGGCCATGCATCTGATAGTAATCCTTTACTTTATCATCGGTAATCCAAATAGATGACAGACAGGTGGTTTCTGTAGTCATTACATCTATTCCGTTACGGAAATCGACAGGAAGTGAAGCTACTCCCGGCCCTGCGAATTCGAGCACTTTGTTCTTTACGAAACCGCTTTCGAACACGGCCTTCACGAGTGATATCGCAACGTCATGGGGGCCGATACCGCGCCTGGGCTTGCCTTCCAGCCAGACGAGGACGACTTCCGGAGCCTTGATGTCCCAGGTGTTCCTGAGCAGCTGCTTTACGAGCTCACCTCCGCCTTCGCCGACACCCATGTTTCCGAGAGAACCGTAACGGGTGTGGCTGTCGGATCCGAGGATCATATTGCCGCAACGAGTCAGGGCCTCACGGGCATACTGATGGATAACCGCTTGGTTGGCAGGAACATAGATACCGCCATACTTCTTGGCGGCTGACAGACCGAAGACATGGTCGTCTTCGTTGATGGTGCCCCCTACTGCACAAAGGGAATTGTGACAGTTGGTCATGGCGTAAGGAATCGGGAAAGTTTCAAGGCCGCTGGCCCTGGCAGTCTGCACGATACCGACATAAGTGATATCGTGAGATACCATCGCATCGAAACGGATGCGCATCTGTTTCCCGCTCCCGCCGACCGTGTCGTGTGCGCGGAGGATTCCGTAGGTGATGGTGTTTTCACGGGACTCGTCCGGAGACGGCAATCCTGCAGGCTCAGAAACGATTTTCTGTCCGTCAAGGAGATACACACCGTGTGGAATCAGTTTTACCATAATGGAGTTGTTATTGGTTAATAAATATCGAACCGGTAAAGAGCGTCAACGCGAGCATATCCGCACTACCACCGGGAGACACCCGCTCGGCGCAGTACCGTTCGTTCATTTCCTTAAGTTTATAAGTATCAAAATCTTGCAGCAACAAGGCAGCTTCCTTCTTCACCTGCGCCGCCTTTTCCGTGCCTGCCCTTCGGATTATGCAGGTATCATCCAGGGCGGACATTATGCGCAGCAGGGTCATCTGGAGGGCCCGGGCAAATGCCGGGGCGCCGGCAGGCTCCGGTGCCGGTTCCAGGCTTCCTGTCGAAGGATTGTCCATGAGCTCCGTCATAAGCCGGTTCATATACGGGATCCAGTCCCTGAACATTACGGAATAGCCGCCGCGGGCCATTGTAATCGCGTCACAGACGCCCTTTCGCGATGAAGACAGGGCCGTCTGCGGCAAAGCCTGCGCAAGGGACGACACTACGTCGCTGAAATGTTCCGGTGTGGAATTCCCGCAATACAGCCCGCTTGCCACTGCGGCTAAGGCCAGTCCCATCGAGAATATGGCACCCTTGTGCGTATTGACGCCACCCGTAGCATCCAGCATGGCCTTTTCCGCCTCGAGGCCGGCCTCTTTCAGAAGCGCGGCATCAGGGAGGGAGGCCGAATGGCCGAGGATGGCAAACCGGTCAAACCAGGGGCGCAATGCGTCTATGCTGCGACTCATGACAGCGTAGTCCATGTCCGTGTGGGCCCCGCGGCTTGAAGGGCATACAAGTCCCGGTTTTAGAGGAAGTTCCAATTCCGTACGGAGGGCCCACACCGCCCTGTCGGCAAGGATATACGGCACGGTGGATGAAGGCACAAGGGAGAGTGCGTCCGCAAAGCCCCCGAAGACCTGAAGCTTTCCGCGCACGGAAGAGGCACAAACCGGTCCGGGACGATGCTGCGTGTCATCATTCATAAGCCGTTCCACTTCACACACTTTCACCCCGCGGCCCGGAAGAAGCTCTTTCATAAGCTCGTTGTACCGGGCGGTAAGGGAGTCGGAAGGTTCGCTTCCCACCACCCTTACAGCAGCCCCGAGCGCAGGTGCGATATGTCTTGAGAAAACATCGAGATCCAGCCTCATCTGTGTCTCAGAAGCTTCGGAAAGGTCTTTCAGGAAATACGACGGGAAAGTCGTTTCCGAAATTTGATAATCGCTTCCCTGACAGACTATTACGTGCTTGTCTGCTGAGGACAGTGCCTCTGCGCTGCGTACCATCGCAAGGCGCTCGGCATAGGAAAACCGCTGCCCGTCTCTCCGGACCACAATCACATAGACATTGTCGGCAAAGGACAAAGCCTTTCCTATCAAATACTCATGGCCTTTTGTAAAGGGATTGGCGTTCATGATTATGACGGCGCCGCTCCCTTCCCTCCTAAGAGACTTCAGATATGCAAGATAGCGTTCGAGACCACGGCCGCCTTCCAGCAATACAGCCTTCGGAGCCTTACCTATTAGTCTGAAGCCCAAGCCTTTGAACAAATCCTCGTATTCCGGCTTGGTGAACACCTTCAGCGACTCGACACTGTTCTCGGAAGCAATGGAAACCAGTCGCGACACGACCATCGCTGCCGCGCCTTCGCTGCGCAGTTCTTCAGAAACAGCCAGGCACTTTATGACGTCGCCGCAGATACCCCCTCCGGCAAGGACAGACCCGTCATCGGATGCCAGACCGACATACCGGTCCACCGCCTCCAGACGCAGTCCGTTGGATTGAAGGAAATCCGAGACCTTTGCCCTGACAGCCTTGTCAGAGAGGGGGAAGTCAATTATGTCAGCTGACGTAACCATCTATCCTTCTGTCGATTTCCTTGAGGAGGTCTTCATATCCGTGCCTTCCGGAGCGCATGCACTCCCTGGCAGGACGACCGCATATAAGGCAACTTCTCGGAGGCAGACCCAGGGATGCCCTTTCAACGGGGATCCCGTCCCGGCCTATGACATCGATGTCGAAAAGCCTGCCAAGAGGATGCTCCTCTTCAATACGGCAAACTGCCCGCTTCGCATCCACGACGGATGCCGAAGTGAGCAGATATGCTTCAAATCCTGTTGCGAGGTCGAATGCCTCGACCTGTTCCTGATCGGTGCCGAAACGCTGGATTATTGCAGTCATCGCCGCCATGGCAATCAGAAGCGACTGCCTGCTGCGCTTGACCGGACCCGGCATTACCACGGTAAGGCAGATCAGCGTCTTGCCCGGATTATCCTGCAGCAATTTCCGCTGATGCCTGGCACGTGCATCCCGGCTCTCAAGCATTTCTTCAAGAGACGGCACCATAAAGAATCAGCCTTCAATATTCCTGATTACGTCGAGCACGCTGCCGCTGCGGTCAAGCACTATGCCGACCACCTTGTCGCCGAACGGAAGGGGCTGAGGCTTTCCTATGATGGAAGACGCCTTTGCGGCGAGGTCGTGGATATCCACTATGTCCAGCCCGGCAGCCTTTAGCCTTTCGGCGATTTCGGGACGGGCGGGATTCACCGCTATACCGTATTCCGTAATAACGACATCCACGCTGGAACCAGGTGTGATACAAGTAGTTACGTGATTGACTACGCAAGGTATCCTGCCACGGAGCAGAGGACATACGATTATGGAAAGGGCGGAATCGGCAGCAGTGTCCGGATGACCTCCGATGGCACCGCGGATAATGCCGTCACTGCCCACCAGCACGTTGACGTTGAAATCCACATCCACCTCGAGTGCCGACAGGATCACCATGTCAAGGTAATGCACGGCTGAACCCGGCTCCTTGGCACTTGCATATTCGTCGGAAGCGACTTCCTGATGGAACTTGTTGTTCATCAGGGACTCCGCCGCGACTTTGTCGAAGGACTGCACGTCAATAAGACGGCCGATAAGTCCCTCCTCGTGGAGTTTCACCATGTGGGCGGTGATGCCGCCGAGGGCGTAGGAAGCCTTGATTCCCTTCTCTATCATGCTCTCCCTGATATACTTGACCGCAGCAAGGGAAGCCCCGCCGGTGCCGGTCTGGATGGAGAAACCGTCCTTGAAGTATCCGGAATTGATGATGACCTTGGCAGCTTTCTTGGCAAGGAGGATGTCCCGGGGATTCTTGGAGTCGCGGATGGCCCCTGACGATATCTTGGAGGAATCACCTACAGAATCGACGACTACCACATAGTCCACGTAACACTCGAGGATAGAAGCGGGAGTGTTGGGATAAGGCACGAGGTCGTCGGTGATGACCACCACCCTGTCAGCACGTACGGAATCCGGAAGGGCGTACCCCAGGGAACCGCAGATGCTCTTGGCGTTCTCACTGCGGGAATATCCGCACGCATTGCCGAGAGGGTCGCTGGAAGAAGCGCCGAGGAAGGCTACGTCGATATGCAGTTCACCCGACACGACCGCGTCTCCCCTGCCGCCATGGGAACGGAAAACCACAGGTTCTTCCATCAGGCCGTGAGAAATCTCATCCGCAAGCTGACCGCGGAGACCTGAGGTTGAAATCTTGGTTATCACCCCGTTACGGATGTGCTCTATAAGCGGGGCGTGGACGTCGGAAAGGCTGGAAGCGGCCAGATGGAGGCCCTTGAAACCCATTTCGGCAAGTTTGGCAACCACCATGTTCACCACCTTGTCACCTCCGCGGAAGTGATGATGGAAGGAAATGGTGTCGCCGTCCTTGAGCCCGCTGCGACGGATGGCGTCCTCGAGGGAAACCACCTTGGGGCTGTTCTGCTGACGCTCGAAACGGAAAGTTCCGTCTTTGGGAGCGTGTCCTTTATATACCTCTTTGCCGAGGCGTGCGGCTGCAGCCGCTTTCAAAGCTTCATTCATTACAGGTCCTCCTCTTTCAATACTCCGGCGGCAATTGCAAGGGCTATGGTATGTTCCGCCCTGGTAACCACCGGTTTGTCAACCATTTTCCCGTTGACGCTCACCACCCCGGTGCCGCGGGCTGCGGCTTCCTTGATGGCGGCGATTATGGTACGGGCCTTGGCTATGGCCTTCTCCGAAGGTGTAAACACTTCATTTACAATTTCTATCTGCCTGGGGTTGATGATGGACTTGCCGTCGAACCCGAGAGTCTTCACCAGTTCGACCTCCTTGCGGAATGTCTCCATGTCGTCAAGGTTGGAATACACGGTGTCGAAACAGCAGATGCCGGCCGCGCGTGCAGCGACGACTATGGTCTCCCTTGCAAGGAGCAGCTCGCTTCCGCCCGGGGAGCGCTGGGTCTTGAGATTGGCTGAATAGTCCTCGGCGCCGAGGGCTATGCCCATCATCCTGGACGATGCCGTGGCAATAGCATAGGCGTTGACGACTCCGAGCGCGCTCTCGATGGCAGCCATAATCCTGGTCCTGCCTTCGCACCCGAGACGTTTCTCGACCTTAAGAATCTCCGCCTCAAGCTCTTTCACTTCTTCAGCGGTTTCGGTCTTGGGCATGCGGATTACATCCACGCCCGCTTCGACCACGGCAGCCACGTCCTTGTGGCCGTAAGGGGTGTTGAGAGGATTGATGCGGACGACCATCTCCGTCCCGCCGTAATCGATTGACTTCAGCGCATTGTAAACAAGCAGACGGGCGGCGTCCTTTTCTGCCATCGTCACTGAATCTTCGAGATCCAGCATAATGGAATCCGGCCCGTAGATATGGGCATCGGCCATCATCCCGGGGTTGTTGCCCGGGACGAACATCATTGTCCTGCGTAAACGTTCCATACTATTCCCAGATTTCTTTGCCACCGGCACGTACGGCAGCTGCCGCCACGCGGGCCCGGATTGTGCAGTCCAGTGCGCCTTTGTCGACGGCAGATACCTTGGCATTATCTATGCCCCTCTGAGCGAGGGTTTCTTCGATGACCGTTTTGATTTGGGCGCCGAACTGCGCCATTACCGGGCTCTGGAGGTCGATTTCAAGCCCGGACTTTTCCGAGGGGGATATCCTCACGAAAATATCCCCGCTTTCCAGCGTTCCCGCCGATGCTTCTTTCAATGTCATAATTCTAGTTTCTTACCGGCAGGACAGCCCTGCCGGATCTGAAACGTAAATTTATAAACAAAGCGGGTATTTACAAAGGATTTGTAAAAAAATCATCCATTAGGCTTCGGTAAGAGCCTTCTCCCTCTTCCATGTGCTGCCGAGGAAAGCTATCGCGATGAGCCCCGCGACCATGCAGAAAGCAAACGTCGCCGACCATCCCGAGGCATCCTTGATATTGCTGAGCACTATTTTGGACAGCACGGCGTCACCGATGAGATATCCGAACACGCTCATGAAGCCTGCGGCGGTGCCGGCGGCACCCTTGGGCACGAGATTGAGGGCCTGGACACCGACCATCGCTATAGGGCCGTAGATGAAGAATCCTACGCAGAACAGGCCGATGTAAATGATTGTCTTCGTAAGGGCCGCCACCGAAGCCGGATCGGAAGCGAACGATACCGCAATCTGGGGGGCTTTCCAGTAAATGAGCACGCCCAGCATGGTAAGAGTCATGAAGATGATATTGGGAGGAGCGCAGCGGCCTTTGAAGAACTTGGAAGACACGAGACCGCAGAGTATTGTACCGGGGATGGCGGCATACTCATAGATGGCGAATGCCGTATTGGCCTCGCCGAGACTCATAAGGTTGCTCTGGGTAAGATACGTGGGAGCCCAGTCCCCGATACCGTAACGGAGCAGGTACACGAAAGCGTTGCCGGTGCCGATGAGCCATAGAAGCTTGTTCTTGAAGATACATTCCACGAAGAGGGTCTTGAAAGGGATATTCTCTTCCTGGGCTATGCGGGATTTGATACCGGAATGATCATTCCTCCAGTCGGATACCGACGGAAGGCCGCAGGATTCGGGTGTGTCGCGGACAGCCCACCAGCAGAAGGCGGCGATAAGCACGGCCACGAGGGACGGGAATATGAAGGCTGCGTTCCAGGTGCCTGAGACGTAACCGTCTGCATCAGGCGTACCGCCAAGCAGCCATGCCGCGATGGCCATTCCTGCCGTGACGAGCAGTCCCAGGGTTCCGGCGCCGACATTATGGGCTGTATTCCAGACGCTTATCTTGAAACTTCTTTCATTCTGCGAGAACCAGTGTACCATCACCCTGCCGCAGGGAGGCCAGCCCATACCGGAGAACCAGCCCGCAAGGAACATCAGCACAAAGAGCATGACGACATTGAATGACGGAGCCCAGAGGCCGAACGGGAGAAGGCCGGTAAGGATCATGACGGCGGATGTCAGCAGAAGCCCCAGCGTAAGGAACTTTCGTGCATCAGAACGGTCCGACACGCTGCCCATCAGGAACTTGCTCATTGCATATGCAACCGGGATGCCGGCCATGGCAAGGCCGGCCTGGCTGGTATCCGCAAGTATCCCGTCCTTTATCATTCCCGGGATGGCGAACGAAGCATTTTTCCTCACCAGGTAAAAAGCCGCATAACCGATGAACACCCCGATGAAAACCCTCCAGCGCATGGCTTTGTAGGATGAGTCGATTTTTTCTTTCGGAAGCAGGGGCCTGGCCTCCGGCGGTGCCATAAATCTGGACATATATCTTTCTTTAAAATTTGCCGAATATAAGAATTTTACACCAATTCAGGACAGCTTTTCAAGAGAGATGCGGCTGCGTTCCATATCGACGGACAAGACGCGTACCTTTATATGCTGGTGAAGGCGGACTGCCTTGAACGGATCCGCTTCTCCCCTCCTGCCGAGTTTCGAGACATGGATGAGGCCGTCCTGATGGACACCGATATCGACGAAGGCCCCGAATGCCGTCACGTTGGTCACTATTCCGGGAAGTTCCATCCCTTCATGCAGGTCCTCCAGGGTGTGAACATCTTCGGCGAACGAGAACTCGCCGGCCGTGCCTCGGGGATCCCTTCCCGGACGAGCAAGTTCGGCAAGGATATCCTTTATGGTAGGAAGGCCGGCGTCCCCTCCGACATATCGCTGCGGATCTATGCCGGCACAGAGAGACGCATTGCCCACCAGTTCAGATGAGGGTACACCCAGGTCACGTGCCATGCTTTCCACTATATGATAGCTCTCGGGGTGCACCGCGGAACCGTCGAGGGGATTCTCCGCACCGCGTATCCTCAGGAAACCCGCACACTGCCTGAAAGCTTTCTCTCCCAGACGCGGGACTTCCTTGAGCTGCTCCCTTGAGGAAAAGGCCCCTTGTGACGAACGCCTCTGAACTATCGCCGCGGCAAGAGAAGGGCCTATACCGGCCACATACCGCAGAAGGTACGGACTTGCCGTATTGAGGTCCACCCCGACGCTGTTCACGCAGGACTCCACCGTGGAATCCAGTTCCTCCCGAAGCAGTTTCTGGTCCACATCGTGCTGATACTGGCCGACTCCGAGGGATTTCGGGTCGATCTTCACCAGTTCGGACAGCGGGTCCATCAGCCTGCGGCCTATCGATACGGCGCCGCGAACGGTCACGTCTTCATCCGGGAACTCTTCCCGGGCCACGTCGGAGGCTGAATACACCGAAGCTCCGTCCTCGCTGACCACATAGATACCGCAGCCCTCGGGAAGAGGTATGCGCCTTATGAAGTCTTCGGTTTCCCTGCTTGCCGTACCGTTTCCGACGGCGATGGCTTCAATTTCGTACTTGTCAATAAGGCGTGATACTGTCGTGATAGACTTGATCTTCTCATTCTGGGGCGGATGGGGATATATTATCGCGCTGTCCAGAAGCTCCCCGGCCCTGCCGAGACAGACCATCTTGCATCCGTTCCTGTACCCCGGATCTATGGCAAGTATCCGCTTGTTTCCGAGCGGCGGTGCCAGCAGAAGCTGCCGGAGATTGTTCCCGAATATCCTCACTGACGCCTCGTCGGCCTTTTCCTTAGCCTGTCCAAGCACTTCCGTGGTAATCGACGGGAATATGAGCCTCGAAAGGGAATCTTCCACCGCCTGGCGTACCTGCGAGGCTCCCGCTGAACGCATGGCATCCCTGGGGCACAGGCGGTCGCAGATGTAGCCGGCGGCACGGAGGGCATCGGCATCTATACCTACCGTAAGGAAGCCTTCGGCCTCTCCTCTCAGAATTGCAAGAAGCCTGTGAGGCGCAATCTGCGAAAGCGGTTCTGAATAATTGAAATAGGATTTGTATTTCTGCGCCTCGGGGCCCGACGCCTTTTTGCCGGAAGCCCTGGACGTAATGCGGCGTTTATTGAAAACACTTCTTACATAATTCCTTACGTCCGCATTCTCCGACACCCTTTCGGCGATTATATCCCGTGCTCCGGCAAGGGCTTCTTCTTCGGAAGCCACCTTGTCCGACAGATATTTGCCGGCATCCCAGGTTTTGCCGGAAAAAATGGCGTCGGCAAGGGGTTCGAGTCCGTTTTCCTTTGCAACTGACGCCCGGGTGCGGCGTTTGGGCCTGTACGGCAGATACAGGTCCTCCAGTTCGACCGGCTGGATGCAATTGTCTATGGCCGCCTTCAGCTCCGGAGTCAGTTTGCCAAGACCCTCGATGGTGGCCTTCACCGTGGCTTTCCGTTTTTCCAGGTCGGAAAACACGCCGGCAAGATGGTTTATCTGGACAATCTCGACATCTTCCAGCCCTCCGGTCTTTTCCTTGCGGTAACGGCTTATGAATGGAATGGTATCTCCGTCCTCAAGCATCTGGACACAGTTCTCCACCTGATAGGGCTTCACCCCGAGCCTTGAGGCTATTTCATTGATATATAGCTGATTGAGCATGGATATAAAATAAAAAAGGGAAAGCTTAGCACATCGCACCGCTACGACCTCCTGCCCTTGCTGCCTTCCGGCCCTGGGGGAGTTCAGAGGGAGCTGGTCGTGTACGACTTTCCCGCGACAAATATACTAATTATTCAGATTCCGTCAAAAATCAGAGGAAGAAGGTCGTCAACTTTTTCGAATTTAAGGATTCTTCCGCTTCCGGCAAGGATGACCGACATCGGTCCTCCGGCTATCTTCTGGTACTCAGCCATCACCTGACGGCAGGCCCCGCATGGTGCGGTGGGCTCGCATGAGAGGCTGTGCTGAGGGCCGCCGGCAATGGCTATCGAGCGCATGGGCACGCCGGGATGCTGAGCCGCCGCTGCAAACATTGCGGTACGTTCGGCACAGAGGCCAGAGGGAAACGCGGCATTCTCCTGGTTGGAGCCCTTCACGATGGTTCCGTCGTCAAGCCGCACCGCCGCGCCGACGTTGAAATGGGAATACGGAGCGTAAGAGGAGGCCCCGGCTTCGGTGGCAGCTTGCACCAGAGCAGCGTCCTCCACGGACATCTCTTCCACGGAAGAATACTCTTTGAAGTTGATTGTCAGTTGTTTATCCATAAGCAAAACAGCTTCTTAGTCTTCGCCAAAATCGCCGTCAAACAGGTCCTCAAAGGACGGCCTGGCAGGAGAAGGGCCTTCTTTAAGATATCTCGATACCGCCCAGGCACAATTGATTCCGTCAACGGCTGAAGATACTATGCCGCCTGCGTAACCGGCACCTTCCCCACAGGGGAAAAGACCCGGCATATCAGGGCTCTGGAGCGTATCCCTGTCCCTGTAAATCCTTACAGGTGAAGAAGTCCTTGATTCCACACCGAGCAGCAGGGCATCATTGGTGAAATAGCCCCTCATTCCTTTCTGCCCGAGACGGCGGAACGCCTCGGCCAGCCTGTGCGCTACGCCGGCGGGAAGGAGTTCATGGAGAGGAGCCGATACAAGCCCCGGACCGTATGAACTCTGCGGAAGGTCCGAAGACACTACGCCGTCACAGAAATCCGCCATCCTCTGTGCCGGTGCGGCAAAGGGATTCTGCGCAGAAGATGCTTGTACGAAAGAAAACAATTTCTTTTCGATATCCTGCTGATATCGGAGTGACGAGAACGGCCCGTACTGCAGATATTCTTCCGGAACGTCTTCCGGCTCTATCGAGACGACGACACCTGCATTTGCCCATCTTGAACTGCGGGCCGAGTTGGACATGCCGTTAAGGACAAGCGACTCCGGCTCTGTCGAAGAAGGGACGATAACCCCGCCCGGGCACATGCAGAATGAGAACACTCCCCTCTCAACCCCGTTTTCGTCCGGCACCTGCTCGGCGAACGAATACTCGGCGGCAGGCATGCCCTCTTCCCACTGTCCGCGGTAGCGGATGCGGTTGATGAGGGACTGGGGATGCTCGACACGCACGCCCAGCGCAAAGCCCTTCGCTTCAAGGGTCACCCCGGAGGCGGAAAGCATATCGTAAACATCTATGGCAGAATGGCCTGTGGCCAGTATCACTGCTTTGAAAGAACGGACGGCAGTCTCACCGGTTTCGAGATTCCGCGAGGTCACCTCGATATCGCCGTCGTCTGTCCTGGATATTTTTTCAAGAAGGGTCCGGAAATGGTACTCTCCGCCATTATCCTCGATGAGCGAACGTATCGCCGACACCACCTTGGGAAGTTTATCCGTGCCGATATGCGGGTGGGCATCGACGAGAATGGACCTGTCGGCACCGCATTCGACGAACCGGTAAAGCACCTCCCTTATGTCGCCCCGCTTGGAGGAACGGGTATATAGCTTGCCGTCCGAGAAGGTGCCTGCGCCGCCTTCACCGTAGCAGAAGTTGGAATTCCCGTCGAGAAGGCCCTTGCGGGATATGGCCGCGATGTCCACCTTGCGGGCCCGGACATCCCGCCCGCGCTCGTAAACAACGGGCTTGAGCCCCAGGTTTATGAGTTTTATGGCCGCGAACATGCCGGCAGGGCCTCCTCCCGCCACCAGGACTTCCGGTGCACCGCTTACATCCTGACACTCGGGAAGTTTATATTCTCCTTTATATTCCGACGCCCGGCAGGCCTCGACGGTATAGACCATTTTCAGCTCCCCCCTGGCATCGATCGAACGCTTCACTATCGTGCAGACGGCATCAGGTGAGGTCATCTGCGGCTGATATGACTTGGAAGGGTCTATGACGTTGATTACGGCACCGCTGCGCAGCCTCAACTCCTCAGCAGCCGCTTTCCTCACATCATCCAGACGGATATCCCGTCCGAATTTACCATATACTTCAAAAGTTCTCATAATCACTGATAATCCGCCATCCTGGACACGGGAGCGACGTCGAGCGGAGCCCTCTCGCCTTCCAGATAGCGGAAATAACCCGCTACGGCAATCATTGCCGCATTGTCGGTAGTAAACTTAAGCGGAGGGAGATATGTGTTCCATCCCCTCTTTGCGCCTTCCGCCTCAAGGGCGGCACGGAGTCCGCTGTTGGCCGACACACCTCCGCCGGAGGCTATTTCCTTTATGCCGGTCTGCCTGGCGGCCTTCACAAGCTTATCCATAAGTATCTCTATCAGAACAGCCTGGAAGCTTGCGCATATATCTTCCTTATTGTTGTCAAGGAAAGAAGGGTCTTCCTTCATCCTGTCCCTTACGAAATACAGCAACGACGTCTTCACTCCGCTGAAACTGTAGTCAAGCCCGGGAATATGGGGTTTAGCGAAGCTGAAACGTTGAGGATCGCCCTGCCTGGCAAGTCTGTCGATTATCGGTCCGCCGGGATAACCGAGGCCCATCATCTTGGAGCATTTGTCGAAAGCCTCCCCTACGGCGTCGTCTATGGTCTGGCCGAGGATTTCGTAAGAAACAGGGCTGTCCACCCTTACTATCTGCGAATTGCCTCCGGACACGAGCAGGCAAAGGTACGGGAATGAAGGCTGGCGGACGGGGACGTCGTATTCCTTTATGAAACTGGCAAGGAGATGCCCCTGAAGATGGTTGACCATTACCAGCGGCTTACCGGAAGAAACGGCCAGTCCCTTTGCGAAAGAGGTGCCTACTATGAGGGAACCAAGAAGCCCGGGCCCCCGGGTAAAGGCTATGGCGTCGATATCATCCATCACTACACCGGCCTTGTCCATGGCCTGGCTAACCACCGGGACTATATTGAGTTCGTGGGCGCGAGAGGCCAGTTCCGGGACCACCCCGCCGTAATCCTTGTGGACGGACTGGCTGGCAATGACGTTCGACAGCAGGTAGCCGTCGCGGATAACGGCCGCCGAGGTGTCGTCGCAGGAGGATTCGATGCCGAGTATGATGTCTGCCATCTGTCGCAATGATTAGAGTTTGCAAATTTAGCAATAATTCTTGAAGGCGCCCCCAATGGATTTGCGCAAACTATTTCGTATATTTGTAGGATTAAGATTCATGTACAGGAAGACAGGATACATTATCGCGCGCGTTTTCGGACTGCTGGCGGTGCTTCTGATGACGGCTTTCGTGGCCATCCAGATGCCCTATGTGCAGACCCGCCTGTCCAAGATCGCCCTCAACCAGCTGGCGGCCATCATGGACGGGCGCATCCATCCGGCGCGCATCGAGG
>ERZ842401.4763-NODE-4763-length-15520-cov-53.070999_pt1 | contig 15520 bp, 12 predicted proteins | sample MGYA00521270_ERZ842401 | MGnify/ENA primary metagenome ERZ842401 (study PRJEB31892, sample SAMEA3878208) | bioreactor metagenome | biome: Moose rumen | place: Sweden | collected 2011-10 | study: EMG produced TPA metagenomics assembly of the PRJEB12797 data set...
TGTCGGTGTTGTCACCGATAATCTTTACGGAGTTCTTGTTAGCACCCACAGTACCATCAGCACCCAGACCATAGAACTTAGCCTGGAACATACCCTTACCACCGAGAGCGATCTCCTCAACCTCAGGCAGAGAAGTGAAGGTGACGTCGTCTACGATACCGATGGTGAAGTGGTTCTTGGGCTCGGGCATAGCGAGGTTGTTGAACACGCTGATGATCTGAGCGGGAGTCGTATCGTGAGAACCAAGACCATAGCGGCCACCGACGATGAGGGGACGATTCTCGCACTCGTAGAAGGCATCCTTCACGTCCATGTAGAGAGGCTCGCCGTTGGCACCGGGCTCCTTGGTGCGGTCGAGCACGGCAATCTTCTTGACTGTCTTGGGAACAGCAGCCAGCAGATGTTTCACAGAGAACGGACGATAGAGGTGAACCGAGATCATACCCACCTTCTGGCCGTTGGCGTTCAGGTAGTCGATGGCCTCGCGGGCAGCGTCGGTAGCCGAGCCCATGAGGATGATCATGCGGTCGGCATCCTCGGCTCCGTAGTAAGAGAAGAGGTGATACTCACGACCGGTGATCTTAGACAGCTCACCCAGGTACTTCTCAACTACCTCGGGCACTGCATCGTAATAGGGATTACAAGCCTCGCGGTGTGTGAAGAACGTCTCGGGGTTCTCAGCGGTACCACGTGTGATAGGACGCTCAGGCGACATAGCACGGTCGCGGAAGCGCTTGATGTACTCTTCCTTTACGAGAGGACGAACATCCTCCTGGTCGAGCAGCTCAATCTTGTGATACTCGTGAGAGGTGCGGAAACCGTCGAAGAAGTTTACGAACGGTACGCAGGTCTCCAGAGAAGCGAGGTGAGCAGCGGCGGTCATATCCATAACCTCCTGCACAGAGCCTTCGCAAAGCATGGCGAAACCAGTCTGGCGGCAAGCCATCACGTCCTGGTGGTCACCGAAGATACAGAGAGAGTGAGAAGCCAGCGTACGAGCAGAAACATCGAATACGCAAGGAATCAACTCACCGGCAATCTTGTACATGTTAGGAATCATGAGCAGCAGACCCTGAGAAGCGGTGAAGGTGGTAGTCAGGGCACCAGCCTGCAGTGAACCGTGAACGGCACCGGCAGCACCAGCCTCTGACTGCATTTCCTGCACACTTACGGTCTGTCCCCACAGGTTCTTGCGACCGCGGGCAGCCCACTCGTCAACGTGCTCGGCCATAGGCGAGCTCGGGGTGATGGGGTAGATAGCAGCTACCTCCGAGAACATATAGCTCACGTGAGCCGCAGCCTCGTTACCATCACAAGTGATAAATTTCTTTTCTTTAGCCATTTGTTTAGAATAGATATTAAAAATGAATTAATATATTTATTTTTGTTAGACTTTATAGTACATTATTATTAATAAAGGAATCCGAGAAGCCACAGGGGAATTTGGTTATTCCTTCCAATTTCAGTGTTGTAACGTGCATAAATAGTATCAGGTGCAAACCTTACCTTATTGATAGACTCTGCATCACAAATACGAAATTTCAGTTTACCATCCACCAAATAGAATGGATCGCGCCCCTGTTGGTTGACTTTGTGATCCTTCCACAGTGAATTAACAAAGAATGTCTCCATAGCAGTCTGCTTATCTACGTGGATAGGATAGATGGCATAGAGTAGGTTAGAGTTGTGCAACATAACCTTTGACGGCTTCTTCGGGAAATCTTCGCCAACAGGATAAATCATATTCAGTAGACGGGCATCTGTCAAATATTTAATATAGTTCATCACTGTTGCTCGACTTGTCTCGATATCCTTAGCCAGTTGGCTAACGTTTGGAGCCTTGGGACCTTCTTCAGCCAACATATAGAACAGTTTTTTGATTTTCGTCAAATATTTCAATTCAATCTGCTTAACCAATAGAATATCTACCTCGGTCATCATGTTCATCGTCTTCAACAGGTTCTCCGAATAGTTACGATGTTCTTGAAAGAAAGGATAGAAACCGTGGTGAATGTAGTCTTGGAAATAGCGATTCGGCGACACATTGGGTAATATCTGTTTTACAATACGCTCATGATTCTCCAAAATATCTTCTAAAGCGTACGGACAAAAATTATTGCCAGTCAGCAAGTTAATAAACTCACGAAACGAGAAGCCGCGCAAGTTGTAAGATTTTACGATGCCGTTTAATTCAGGGTTCTCATCCTTCAGTCTCATCACACTAGAACCTGTGAAAACAATCTTCAAGTATGGGTATAGATCATAACATTTTCGAAGTTCTTTTGACCAATCCGGCTGTTTAAAAACCTGGTCGATGAGTAGCACACGACCACCTTTCTTGCAGAATTCGCCTGCAAAATCAGCTATGCCACGCCCCTGAAAATAGAAGTTGTTCATGTTGATATACAGACACTTGCGATCTTGAATATCAAAATGTTCTTTCGCATATTGCAGCAAAAATGTAGTTTTTCCGATACCACGCGTACCCTTGATGCCAATCATGCGATCTGTCCAATCAATCTCATCCATAAGGGTGCGACGAACTGGTGCATTCACATGTTCCACCAAATAGCGGTGAGTCCTGAAAAAAGCTTCCATTATTTGCGATTTGTTTTAAAACAGCCACAAAGGTACGAATAATTCCTCAAATTGCAAAGCCGAGATAGCAAAAACTTACTAAATCCCTTCTTTTTTTATATTTTCTAAATAAAAATGAGGCTATTTACGGCTATATATTTATCATAATGCCGATTATTCTCTGTAACTTCTAAGGTTTAAATTCGATGTAACTACTCAGTTCACCACGCTGGCCCCCGCGAGCGAAGCGATAACTTCGCTAACTTCGATAACTCCAAAGATATATGGCTTGCGAAGGTTTAATAAAATATCTTCTGTATATCTTCGATCCAGCTCCACTTGTTCCTCATGACGACCTCAAAGGCTCCTCAAGCTTACCTCACGTTTTTATCCATTCTGGTTTCTTCCTTCTTTCATCGTTGTCTCATAACATTGAGGCAGCAATGAGACAACGATGAGACAACAATTAGAGTTAATCATGACTTCTTTCGAACATCCTTCGGGCTTCTTTCGAACATTTTCCGAACATCTTTCGGGCTTCTTTCGAACATTTTCCGAACATCTTTCGGGCTTCTTTCGAACATTTTCCGTGTATTTTTACAATTCGATTCAGTTTACGTTAAATGCAGTTAAATGATGATGATTTTATTTTCTTTTGGTTACCTTTGCCAAATAAAACAATAACAACTAAATATAGGAGGTATACTCGTCATGATTAAAGATTTTAATTTCTATGCACCAACAAGAGTTGTTTTCGGCAAGTCGGCAGAGCAACAGATTGGTCAATTGGTAACTGCAAACAAAGGTCGTAAGGTTCTTATACACTATGGTGGCGGCTCTGCTGAACGTTCAGGACTACTCAACATCGTCAGAAATCAACTCGAGGCATCTGGCATTTCGTATGTCGAATTAGGTGGCGTAATACCTAATCCATTATTGAGCAAGGTTCAAGAAGGTATAAGACTCTGCCGTCAGGAAAATGTAGACTTCATTCTTGCTGTGGGTGGCGGTAGCGTTATTGACTCTGCCAAAGCCATTGGCTATGGAGTACCTTACGAAGGTGACGTGTGGGATTTCTGGGCAGGAAAAGCCTGTCCCAAAAGCTGTCTGCCACTTGGCGTCGTTCTGACCATTCCTGCTGCTGGTAGCGAAATGTCCAGCAGTTGCGTAATTACGAAAGATGATGGGCAGATTAAACGAGGTATCAACAGTGACCTGTGTCGTTGTCGCTTTGCCGTTATGAATCCAGAGCGCACGTACACACTTCCACCATATCAAACGGCAGCTGGTGCTACAGATATTATGATGCACACCATGGAGCGCTACTTCTCCAAGTACGAGGATATGACGTTAACTGATGCCATCAGCGAGGCTTTGCTCAGAACAGTCAGGGATTCTGCTTTAGTTGTGATGGAGCACCCGGAGGACTATCGGCATCGTGCGCAGATTATGTGGGCAGGCTCCTTGGCGCATAACGATCTCACAGAATGTGGTACTGAGAAGGATTTCGCCACTCATCGCTTAGAACATGAACTTAGTGCACTTTTTGGTGTAACACATGGTGCCGGACTAGCCGCCTTATGGCCCTCATGGGCACGCTACGTCAAAGACAAACATTTAAACCGTTTTGTCCAGTTTGCCGTCAATGTGATGGGTATTGAGAATGATTTCTCTCATCCCGATGAAACCGCAGAAAAAGGCATCCGTGCCATTGAAGATTTTTATCATAAGATAGGTATGCCCACAAACATACATGAACTTCTAGGACGTGAGATAACTATCGATGAAATCGAGAAAATGGTGAATAAGTGTTCGCGCGGTGGCACCATTACATTAGGTGCAATGGAAGTGCTTGACACTAACGACATGCGCAACATCTACATGATGGCGAGGTAAAATGTTTGTTGACACAACTCACAAATATGAGTAGGGGAGCAAGCCACTCCCCTACTCGTCTTTCAATGTTGGCAGTGCCAAATGATAGCGTACGGCCAGAAATCGCAACAGACAAATAAACAGGAAAGCAACAATAACTGTCACTTCAAGTGGGACGCAAAAAAATACTAATAACCAGTAGATTACACCTCCAAGAATAGAAGCTATTGCATATATTTCACGTTGGAAGATAACAGGTTCATTATTCAATAGCACATCTCGTATGACTCCACCCGCAGAGCCCGTAATACATCCCATGATGATAGCTACCCAATATGGTTGCCCAAAAGCCAACGACTTCTGGATGCCAGCAATTGTAAAGAGCGCCAGTCCTAATGTATCGAACACAAACCACGTGTTACGTAAGCCTTCCATATGCTTTGCAAAAATGATGACGAAAACCAGCGCCAGTGCCGTACATATCATATAGACAGGGTCGGTCATCCAAAACGGTGTAGCTCCCAACATCACGTCGCGGATGGTACCTCCGCCTATGGCCACTGCAATGCCACACACATAGCCCCCAAACCAGTCAAAATGTTTGGCGGCAGCATGTCTTATGCCAGAAATGGCAAAAGCAAAGATTCCGAGAAACTCGATGATTTTCAGAATAATGTCGTCGTACTCCATACTTGATTCTTATCTCTTCAATTCATCCTCTTTATTCTTTGAACCTCTCCCCCCAATAGTTGACCATACGTTCATGCAGTTTTTCCTCGGCAGGCGAATGCTGTCCGAACCACAGTCGTTCTTGCTGCAAGGCATCTGGCAGATACTGCTGTGGGGTAAAATGGCCAGCATAGTCGTGTGGATACTTATAACCGTCACTATAACCCAAATCCTTCATCAGCGACGTGGGAGCATTGCGCAGGTGCAGGGGTACAGGCTGATTACCAGTCTGACGCACCAATGCCAACGCCTTGTCAATGCCAAGATAGGCAGAATTGCTTTTTGGTGAGGTAGCCAGATAGACAGCACACTCTGCCAGTGCTATACGCGCTTCTGGCCATCCTATCTTCATCACTGTGTCAAAGGCAGCATTGGCCAATAGTAAAGCATTGGGATTGGCCAGCCCAACATCCTCAGAAGCGGAAATCACCATTCGCCGGGCAATGAACTGCGGGTCTTCCCCACCCTCTATCATACGTGCCATCCAATAGAGTGCGGCATCAGGATCTGATCCACGTATGCTCTTGATAAAGGCCGATATAATGTCGTAGTGCATCTCGCCGTCTTTGTCGTATGCCAATGGATTCTGCTGAAGACACTGCTCTACAAAGCTATCGGTAATAACTACTTCATTTTCAGCTGAAGCTTCAACCACCAACTCTAAGATATTTAGCAACTTACGTGCATCGCCTCCGCTGTATCTCATCATAGCCCCCGTCTCTTGCAGCACAATGTTACGCTCCTTGAGATAAATGTCCTGTGTGACAGCGCGGTTCAACAATTCCATCAAGTCTTCTTTTTCCAGCGACTTCAGGACGTACAGCTGGCAACGTGACAACAAGGGGCGTATAACTTCAAATGATGGATTCTCTGTCGTAGCACCAATCAGCGTCACCACACCTCTTTCAACTGCTCCCAGCAGCGAGTCTTGCTGCGATTTGGAGAAACGGTGTATCTCGTCGATGAACAGAATTGGTGATGCCTCGTTGAAGAAACGTCCCTTCTGAGCTTTCTCTATTACCTCACGTACGTCCTTCACGCCACTGGTCACCGCCGATAGTGTGTAGAACGGAGTTTCCAACCGATGAGCTATAATCTGTGCCAATGTGGTCTTTCCTACACCAGGAGGTCCCCAAAGAATAAACGACGATATGCGTCCTGCCTCTATCATCTTGCGCAGGACAGCCCCCTCGCCTACTAAATGTTTCTGTCCAATGTAGTCGTCAAGAGAGCGTGGTCTAAGTCTTTCAGCTAATGGTTCTGACATAAATTTGTGTGCAAAGGTACAAAAAAAACTCTAAAAAACTTGTAAATCGAAAATAAAGTATGTACTTTTGCAAACAAATACTTAAATACATCATTAATATAGTAAAGAAACATGAAGAAAGAAGCGACTGATGAAAAGGTAACATCCAAAAAGAGTGCCGGTTTGAAAAACCTGACAAAAAGTTCGGTATGGGATCTCCAGGAGAATGACGTGTTCCGTATGCTTGAAGCCGGAGCCAAAGACGCTGAGGTGAAGGAGAATCTGCGTCACTATATGGACATTTTCCGCAGTGCATTCATGATGGAAGAACTGAAAGACGACGACAAGGTGATTAAACAAAAGTACACCAAACAAGGCTATAAAGTTGCTAACGTCAAGATTGGCGATGAAGGGAAACTAATCTTAGCCCTCAAGAAGCGCCCCATCATGCGTGTGACCGACCTGACTTACGAGAATATCCGTCATATCACAGCTACAAAACTCATTGAGGTACTGGACCGTAACTTCGGAGGTGGTTGGGATTCATTGTCACAATCTATTCAGGATATTATCGAGAGTGGTTTTGACATTTCCACTACTACCTTGCCCAAAGATCGACTTCACAAGAAGGGCGGTATGTACGAAAAGAAAGTGGCAGACGGCTATGAAGTGCTGGAAGTAGCCAAAGGCTCGTGGGTCGAGGCTATTTTCGCCAAGCTCAAGCCTGAAACAATCAAACCTCGTATGAAGTTCGACGTCCGTGACGGCGACGAGGAGGATGAGGACGCTGATGTAGAGATTGAAGACAACTACAATTCACCCGATGAAGACGATATGGATATTGACGAGCCTAACGATGACGAGATTACAGAGGACAATTACCGCACTACGTTCACTATCGAAAGTGATTCCGACGAAGATGCAGAAAGCCTGTCCGACTATATTGCAGATGAATAATCCTCTGTTGCACCCAATATTTATACTATCAATAAAAAACTAAATGATGAACATTCCAAGTGTCTTTTGGCTCGTGCCTGTGGCCTCTGTTGTGGCTTTAGGCATGGCCTTTTTCTTTTTCCGCCAAATGATGGGCGAAGACGAGGGTACTCCTCGTATGCGTGAGATTGCACTCTATGTGCGCCGTGGTGCCATGGCCTACCTGAAACAACAGTATAAGGTGGTGGGCATTGTTTTTGCTGTCCTTTGCGTTCTGTTTGCCTTCATGGCTTATGGACTGCACGTACAGAATCCCTGGGTTCCGTTTGCTTTCCTGACAGGCGGTTTCTTCTCTGGGCTGGCCGGTTTTTTCGGGATGAAGACAGCCACCTACGCCTCTGCACGTACGGCCAACGCTGCCCGTAAGAGTCTTGACAGTGGACTAAAGGTTGCCTTCCGTTCTGGTGCTGTTATGGGCTTGACCGTTGTGGGACTGGGACTGCTTGACATTGCTATTTGGTTCGTTGTACTGAACATCTTCGACACCGACGGGCTTATCTCCATTACTACCACCATGTTGACTTTTGGCATGGGTGCTTCGACACAGGCGTTGTTTGCTCGTGTAGGCGGTGGTATCTATACCAAGGCTGCAGACGTAGGAGCCGACATTGTTGGAAAGGTGGAAGCTGATATTCCTGAAGACGACCCACGCAATCCTGCTACCATTGCCGACAATGTTGGAGACAATGTGGGCGATGTTGCCGGTATGGGTGCCGACTTGTACGAGAGTTACTGTGGCTCCGTTCTGTCTACTGCCGCTCTTGGTGCCTCAGCCTTTGCTGCCAGCTCCATTGAGGGTATGCAACTTAAGGCTGTTATTGCTCCCATGCTGATAGCTGCTGTAGGTGTATTCCTATCACTCATTGGCATATTCCTGGTCCGCACCAAAGAGGGTGCAACCATGAAAGACCTGCTACGCTCGCTGTCTTTAAGTACTAATGTCTCCGCCGTGCTCATTGCAGCCGCTACTTTCGCCATTCTCTATTTCCTTGGCATCGAGAACTGGCTTGGACTCTCGCTGTCCGTCATCTCCGGCCTCGCAGCTGGAGTCGTCATCGGCCAAGCCACAGAGTACTACACATCACATTCGTACAAGCCGACGCAGCGCATTTCCGAGGCTGGACAAACCGGCGCAGCCACGGTTATTATTAAAGGTATAGGAACGGGTATGATATCAACCTGCATTCCCGTAATCACTATTGGCGTGGCCATCATGTTAAGCTACTCGTTCGCAAATGGCTTCGACCTCTCCATGTCCAGTGAGAGTCTGTCGCATGGACTCTATGGTATAGGAATTGCTGCCGTGGGTATGTTGTCGACATTGGGCATCACACTGGCTACCGACGCCTACGGCCCCATTGCCGACAATGCCGGTGGTAATGCCGAGATGAGTGAGCTGGGCGAAGAGGTACGTCACCGTACCGATGCCTTGGATGCCTTGGGCAACACCACTGCTGCCACAGGCAAGGGCTTTGCCATTGGTTCAGCAGCACTGACGGCCCTAGCTCTGCTGGCCTCGTACATTGAGGAAATCAAGATAGCCATGGAACGTGCCGGCGTGATGATGGAGAATGTCAAGGGTGAAGTCATTGCTGCCTCGCAGGCTACCATACCTGATTTCATGAACTACTTCCAAGTAAACCTGATGAATCCCAAGGTTCTTGTAGGTGCGTTTATCGGCGCCATGGCCGCCTTCCTGTTCTGTGGACTTACCATGGAGGCTGTTGGTCGCGCTGCCCAGAAGATGGTAGAAGAGGTGCGTCGTCAGTTCCGCGAGATTCCTGGCATCTTGGAAGGCAAGGGCACGCCTGACTATGGTTCATGCGTCGAAATATCGACCCGTGCTGCACAACATGAAATGATATTCCCCTCACTTTTGGCCATTGCCATCCCCATCATTGTAGGTATGGTGCTGGGCGTAGCCGGCGTGCTCGGCCTGTTGGTCGGCGGACTGGCCGGAGGCTTTACGTTGGCAGTCTTCATGGCCAATGCCGGTGGTGCTTGGGACAACGCTAAGAAAATGGTTGAAGAAGGTAACTTCGGCGGCAAGGGATCGTTTGCCCATAAGGCAACTATCGTTGGCGACACCGTTGGCGATCCCTTCAAAGACACCTCTGGTCCGTCACTCAATATCCTCATCAAACTTATGTCGATGGTTAGCATTGTGATGGCAGGATTAACCATTCTGTTCATCTGACCAAGTGTTTGAAACGTGATAAAAAGGCTCAAAAAATGGATTTTTGAGCCTTTTTTTATATTTTTCCGAAAAAAGTAGCAAAAAAGTTTGGAAGGTTCGCGGAAAAGTTGTACCTTTGCACCCGCAAACAAGAAAAGGATGCACCCGTAGCTCAGTTGGTAGAGCACCTGACTCTTAATCAGGGTGTCCAGGGTTCGAGCCCCTGCGGGTGTACAGAGAAGGAGATAAACCAAAAGTTTATCTCTTTTTTCTTTGTTATTTCAATTATTTTGCTTACTTTTGCATCATTCAAGCTAATAACTAAAAACAAAACACCAAACAATTATGACATTCGTAATGATTCTGCAACTCTTGATAGTGCTTGGAGCACTTTGGGTTGGTTCTCGTTATGGAAGCTTGGCCTTAGGTGCCATTTCAGGCATTGGTCTCGCTATCCTGGTATTCGGTTTTGGAATGAAGCCTGGCTCTCCTCCTACCGATGTCATCTACATCATCATCGCTGCAGTGACCTGCGCAGGCATTATGCAAGCATCTGGCGGTATGGACTGGCTCATCCAGATAGCCGAGCGTCTGTTGCGCAAACACCCAGACCGCATCACGTTCCTTGCTCCACTGTGCACCTTCTTCCTGACGGTGCTGGTGGGAACGGGTCACGTAGTCTACACGTTAATGCCCATCATCTGCGACATTGCGTTAAAGAAAGGCATTCGTCCGGAGCGTCCCTGTGGTGTTGCTTCCATAGCTTCGCAGGTCGGCATCACTTGTTCGCCCATTGCAGCTGCCGTGGTGGCTTTCGTCAGCATCTCCAACGCTAATGGTTTTGATGTCACCATCCCCGGAGTACTGATGATTTCCATTCCCGCCTGCCTTTGTGGTTTGATGGCTGCCGCCGCTGCCTCTTATCATCGTGGTCTAGACCTTGACAAAGACCCGCAGTTCCAGGCTCGTCTGAAGGATCCCCAGCAGTACGACTACATCTATGGTAACTCAGCAACCACGCTTGACAAGGAAATCCCCAAGGAGGCCAAGCGTGCCGTGTTCATCTTCCTTGGAGCACTGGCTGTCATCGTTTTCTTCGCCATCTTCCAAAACGCGCTGCCTGCCTACGACTCACTGCGCGGTATCCAGGGTACTCAGCCACTAAACATTACTCCCGAGCTGACGCTGACCGCCGACCAGCTGGTGAAGGCCAAGCTCCACGTTCCCGGCATGACGGAGTTCATACAGAAGCCACTGGCCATGAATCTGGTTATTCAGATTGTCATGATTTCAGCTGCCGCACTGATGATTATCTTCTGCAAGGCAGCTCCCAAGAAGGCTGTGGCCGGTCCTGTATGGCAGTCGGGTATGGTGGCAGTGGTCGCTATCTACGGCATTGCCTGGCTAGCTGACACATACTTCTCTAATTACCTCGGTGAGATGCAGGTGATGCTGGCCGATATTGTCAAGGAATACCCCTGGTCTATTGCCCTCGTCTTCTTCCTTGTGTCAGTTCTTATCAATTCTCAGGGAGCAGTTGTGGTTGCTATGCTGCCGCTGGCCTACTCGCTGGGTATTGCGGGTCCGGTTCTGTTGGGTGTGCTGCCCAGTGTCTACGGATACTTCTTCATTCCCAACTACCCCTCGGACATTGCTACCGTTAACTTCGACCGTTCAGGCACTACCGTCATTGGCAAATACCTGCTGAACCACTCGTTCATGATGCCAGGACTCGTCTGCGTCATCACGTCCACCATTGTGGCTTATGTACTGTCGATGATACTCTATTAACAGAGTACTCACCTCACATACACAAAAGGACGGTTCGAGGGGAGCCGTCCTTTTTATCTCTCTTAGTGTTCTGTCTCACAACTTCAAGCTAACTCAAATGGGCCTGTGGGGGTATTGCGTTTCAGTACTTCCAACTGAACGTCCACACCTGGCACTATGCCGTAGCTACGCAGTACGGTCTCCACGGTTTTGCGTGCCAGCTCAGGATGATTGTTCTCCTCGCTCAGGTGACACAGCCAGATGTTCTGCAGGAAGTCTGACATGTTGTCCACCACAGCCTGGGCACAGTCCCGGTTACTCAGATGTCCCGTATGCGACAGGATTCTGTCCTTCAGAAACTTAGGATACGGCCCACTCAGCACCATCTCCGTGTCATGGTTTGCCTCTATCACCAAGTGACGGGCTTGCTGGATATACACCTTCATCTCATCCGTTACCTCGCCCGCATCCGTAATGATACAGAGGTTAGTATCACCAGCCTCGATGAAGTAGCCCACATTGTCGCTGCTGTCGTGGGGCACGGCAAAGGGGGTCACCCCAAACTCACCAATCTGCACCTTCTGTCCCTTCTCCAGAAAACGAGCCAAATCGGCACTCACCTTCTGAGTGACACAGTAGTTGCGATTGATGCCAGCATGCACCTTGCGCGTAGCATAGACCGGTGTTTGATAGTCGTGGCTCAACGAGCCTACAGACTTAATATGGTCAGCATGGTCGTGGGTTACGAGCACGTGGTTAATCTGCGACAGGCTCAAACCGTATTCGCGGCAGGCTTTCTTCAAGCTCCGCAGCCCTACCCCGACGTCAACGAGCAGCGTATCGGTCCCCGTAGTCAGCCAATAGCAATTTCCACTACTCCCACTACCAAAAGATATAAACTTTAGCATGTATTTTCAAAATTTCTGCAAAGGTACGAATAAGTGAGCAAAATGCCAAAAGAATTTCGACCTTTTTCGATGGCAATACCTCATCCTTGCTGACTGATAACCCACGCTTATTGAGAAATAACCCTCGCTTATTGAGAAATAACCCAGGGTTATTGGAAAATAAGGAACGTTTATCTAACAAAGGCTCTCCATTCACGAGGAACGGAGAGCCTTCTCATTTTCTTTCTTTTCCGGTGCCTTACTTCACCTTAGCAACGATGGCCTTGAAAGCCTCGGGGTTGTTAAGGGCGAGGTCGGCGAGCACCTTGCGGTTGATCTCGATACCAGCCTTGGCGAGCTTACCCATAAGCACTGAGTAGCTCATACCCTCCTGACGAGCGGCAGCGTTGATACGCTGAATCCACAGGGCGCGGAAGGTGCGCTTCTTGTTCTTACGGTCGCGGTAGGCATAGGTAAGACCTTTCTCCCAAGTGTTCTTGGCTACTGTCCAAACATTCTTGCGGGCACCAAAGTAACCGCGAGTGAGTTTCAGAATTCTCTTACGTTTTGCACGTGATGCTACGTGATTAACTGATCTTGGCATAGTTTTCTTTACTTTTTAATGTTCGACAATAGGTGAATTAACGGAGACACAACAGGTCGCGAACCTGCTTCATGTTGGTGTTGTCAACAATTGTGTAACCCTGCAGATTACGCTTCTGCTTCTTAGTTTTCTTAGTCAGAATGTGACTGTGGTAAGCGTGGTGTCTCTTAACCTTACCTGTTCCTGTGAACGAGAAACGCTTCTTCGCTCCAGAGTTTGTCTTTACTTTTGGCATTGTTTTAATTTTTTAAATTGTTATTAATAATCGGCGACTACGCATATACCGGGCGCGCCACCTTACTTCTTTGCTTGTACGTTGCGACTCTATTCGCCGCCTGTCATTCGTCGCTTTCCGTATCGGTCAGCTTCTTCAGTGCATCAGCACTAATCTTGGCATTGGCAAAGAGTCCGCCGTTTGAGGGTTTCTCCTCTGCTACTTGCTGCTTGGCAGCTTCCTTAGCCTCGGCTTCGCTGGCCTCGCGGTCACGAGCCTGCTGGCTCTTCTTGGCGACTCCTGCTTTCTTAGGAGCCAGATAGAGGAACATCTTCTTGCCTTCCAGTGAAGGCATACCCTCCACCTTGCCATATTCCTCCAAGTCGTTTGCAAAACGTAGCAGCAGCACCTCACCTTGTTCCTTGAACAGGATACTACGGCCACGGAAGAAGACGTATGCACGAACCTTGTTGCCCTCGTCGAGGAACTCCTTGGCGTGTTTCAGTTTGAACTGATAGTCGTGCTCGTCGGTCTGAGGTCCGAAACGAATTTCCTTGACTTCAACCTTGACCTGCTTGGCCTTCATCTCCTTCTGGCGCTTCTTTTGCTGGTAGAGGAACTTCGAGTAGTCTATGAGACGACAAACCGGTGGGTTTGCATTCGGCGAGATCTCTACGAGGTCAACGCCCTGGTCACGGGCCATATCCAATGCTTCACGCGTAGGAACGACGGAACTTCCGTCATCGCCTACGATTCGAACTTCACGTACACGTATCTGTTCATTTATACGGTACTGATTCTTGATTTTGTCGTTCTTCATCAACTATTTTTTCGAAATCGGCTGCAAAGGTACGATAATTTAAGGAAAGTACAAAATAAAAAGAGAAATATTTTTCATTTTTATTGTTATATGAGAAAGTTTTCGTATCTTTGCAAAAAGAAAAACAAAGCAACATGGCAAGAAACAAGAAACCACTACCCATATTAGAGCACATTACCATTACCGACTTTGCTGCCGAAGGGAAATCTGTGGCAAGGGTCAACGACATGGTAGTATTTGTACCCTGGGCTGTGCCTGGTGACGTCTGCGATTTGCAGGTTCGCCGCAAGAAGCACTCGTTCATGGAAGCAGAGGTGATTCGCTATCACCAATATAGTAATCTACGCACGCAACCCTTCTGCCAACACTTCGGAGTGTGTGGCGGTTGCAAGTGGCAGCAGTTGCCCTACGAGGAGCAGCTCAAGATGAAGCAGCAACAGGTCTGGAACCAGCTGACACGCATCGGCAAGGTGGAGCTGCCGGAGTTTCGGCCCATCCTGGGCAGCGTGAAGACGCAAGAGTATCGCAACAAGCTGGACTTCGGCTGTGCCAACAAGCGCTACCTGACCAACGAGGAGATCGCCTCCCTGCCCCACGACGAAAGCCAGAGTCTGAAGGACCAGCCAGCCATAGGCTTCCACATCACGGGAGCCTTCGACAAGATACTGCCCATCGAGAAGTGCTGGCTGATGGACCCGCTGCACAACGAGATACGCAACGCTATCCGTGACTATGCCTTGGAGCACGAGCTCAGCTTCTTCGACCTGCGTCAACAGGTGGGTCTGCTGCGCGATGTCATCTTCCGTAACTCAGCCTCTGGCGAGCTGATGGTCATCTTCCAGTTCCACTACGACGAGACCGGTGGAGAGCCGGAAGCCAAGGCACTGATGCAGTACACGGCAGACCGCTTCCCGCAGATCACCTCCCTACTCTACCTGAACAACCAGAAGTGCAACGACACCATTGGCGATCAGGACATCCTGACGTTCAAGGGCACTGACCACATATTCGAACTGATGGAAGACCTGAAGTTCAAGGTAGGTCCCAAGTCGTTCTACCAGACCAATACCGAGCAGGCATATCACCTATATAGTGTAGCGCGTGAGTTTGCATGCTTGACGGGCAGCGAACTCGTCTACGACCTCTATACCGGCACGGGCACCATTGCCAACTTCGTAGCCAAGAAGGCACTTAAAGTGATAGGTATCGAATATGTTCCCGAGGCTATTGAAGATGCCAAGGTGAACTCGCAGCTGAACGGCATCGAAAACACACTGTTCTATGCCGGCGACATGAAGGACATCCTGAACGACGACTTCATCAGCGAGCACGGTCGTCCTGATGTCATCATCACCGATCCGCCCCGTGCCGGTATGCACCCCGACGTGGTGAAGACCATCCTGCGCGCCGTACCACAGCGCATTGTCTACGTCAGCTGTAACCCGGCAACCCAGGCTCGCGACCTGCAGGCGCTGGATGCTCACTACAAGGTGCAGGCCGTGCAACCCGTAGACATGTTTCCCCACACCCCACACGTAGAAAACGTAGTATTATTAACCAAAAGATAACATTATGAAAAAACTATTGACACTGGCCTTCATGGCACTTGCGTTGACTGTCAATGCA
>ERZ842401.4764-NODE-4764-length-15519-cov-18.309558_pt1 | contig 15519 bp, 14 predicted proteins | sample MGYA00521270_ERZ842401 | MGnify/ENA primary metagenome ERZ842401 (study PRJEB31892, sample SAMEA3878208) | bioreactor metagenome | biome: Moose rumen | place: Sweden | collected 2011-10 | study: EMG produced TPA metagenomics assembly of the PRJEB12797 data set...
AGATGCTTCTGACCGTCCAATCTGCAATCATTCCAATCCAAACGGCAAGCGGACCAAAGCCAAAGCCGCGGGCAAGAATTACAACAGTCAAAACGCGGCACGTCCACATCGTTGTCATTGAAACGAGCATTGAAAATCGAACATCGCCCGCCGCGCGAAGTCCGTACGCGGGCAAAAACGAGCCTCCCCAAACGAACGGTTTTACCGCGTGAACAATCCAGGTTAAAAAACACGCAAGGCTCGCCGCTTCTGCGCTCATTTTTGAAATGCGCGTTATGGGAAAAATCGCCGCGCTCACAACAACGCTCGACAAAACGAGGGCAACAAATCCCCAGCGCGTAAGGCGTTTTATGTATTGAGATGCTTGATAATCTTCGCCCGCGCCAACGCATTGCCCCGAAACGGTCATCATTGCAATGCCGATGCCTTGCGCCCCCTGGCACGAAAGGCTTTCGAGGCTTGCCGTCATTGCGTTTGCCGCAATCGCTTCCATTCCCATGAGCGACACGGTGGACTGAATCGCGAGTTTCCCAAATTGGAACATTCCGTTTTCGATTCCCGTTGGAAGACCGACTTTGAGGATTTTTGCCATTTCTCCAAAATCCGCGCGAAAGAAAAATGTTTCTAGTCGAATTTTTCCCGTCGATTTTCTCAAAAAAAAGAGGAGCGTGATTGCGCTAAAAATCCGCGAAATCAAAGTCGAAAGAGCCGCGCCTTTAACTCCAAGGGAAAAAACAAAAATCAAAACGGCATTTCCCGCAACGTTCAAAATGTTTGAAATCATTGAAATCGTCATGGGAAGTCGCGAATTTTTTGCAGAGCGAAAAAGAGCCGCCGCCGCGTTGTAAAGCGCGATAAACGGAAACGAAAGCGCGGTTATAAAAAAATAAACGACCGCGCCGTCCATGACTTCTTTTTCGACTCGTCCAAAAATCAAAGAAAGAAGCGGTTTTTTGAACAAAATGCAAAGTGCCGAACCAAAAATCGAAAGAAAAAAAACGCACAAAATCAACTGACTTCCCGAATGACGCGCCTTTTCGTCAAGTCCGTGTCCCAAATATTGACTTGAAAGAATCGCGCCGCCCGTTGCCATTGCAGAAAAAACGTTTACAACAAGCACGTTTATTGAATCCACAAGCGAAACGGCGGAAATTGCCGCGCTCCCCGCGCCTGTAACCATCATCGCGTCGGCAGTTCCCATAAGAGAGTTCAAAAATTGTTCGATGATGAGCGGAATTACAAGTGCGCGAAGGCTTTTTGAAGAAAACAGCGGCGGATTTTTTGTTGGCAAAAGCGATTTTGGAATAAAAAGAAACATGAAAACAGTGTATCGTTTTTTGAACGTTTTGCCCTCTTCTCTCTCCTTGCGCGATTTTTGAAAAAAAAATGATGAACAAAAATACAATTTTCTGATAGTGTTACAGAAAATACGTTGGAAGTGGTGGTTGAACTTGTCGAAACCACCAATAATTACGGCGTACTTTTTATAAAGGCAAAAATAAAATTTTAGGAGAACTCAAATGGATTCTTCGATGATTGCAAAAATCATGGCATTTGTGATTTACCTTGCGTTTATGGTTTTTATTGGACTAAAAAATGCGGGAAAAAACGCCGGCACGGCAGACTTTTTTTTGGGCGGAAGGTCGGTAGGTCCGTGGTTTACGGCACTTTCTGCGGAGGCTTCGGATATGTCAGGCTGGCTTTTGATGGGGCTTCCTGGCATTGCCTATCTTGGCGGTATCAAAGAAGTTTTTTGGACTTCGCTTGGACTTACGCTCGGAACGTATTTGAATTGGCTTTTGGTGGCAAAACCGCTTCGGAAATGCACCGTTGCGTTCGGGGATTCCATTACGATTCCAGAATTTTTGACAAATCGATTACATGACAAAACGCATTTGATTTCCGTGATTTCGGTTATATTCATCGTGCTTTTTTTTACGATTTACACCGCCTCTGGACTTGTGGCGTGTGCAAAACTCTTTAATTCTGTTTTTGGACTTTCTTATTTTTCAGGGCTTGTAATCGGCTTTGCAGTAACCCTTTCGTATACGATTTTAGGTGGATTTCTTGCAGTTTGCACAACAGATTTTGTGCAAGGCGCATTGATGTTTATCGTTTTGATTGTACTCGTTCTTGTAATGACGATTTCGCTCAACGGGCCGTTTGAGGCGGTGCGAAAAGTCAGCGAGTTTAGTCAAATGGCGATAAACGGCAATTTTTCAGAATCGATGAAAATCGCGTTTACAAAAAATCAGCATTATTCCGTTTTGAGTGCGATAAGCGCGCTTGCGTGGGGCTTGGGCTACTTTGGAATGCCACACATCATCGTGCGATTTATGGGAATCCGCTCAAATGCCGACATCGCGCTTTCTCGTAGAATTGCGATGGTTTGGGTTGTGGTTGCGTTCGCGGGCGCGTTTATTGTGGGTTCATGCGGGTCGGCTTTTTTGTTCGGCGGAAATGGCGAGATTTTGCAAAGCGCGGAAACCGTTGTTTCCGAGGCAATTCAAACGATTTTTTCTGGAAACGTTGCGCTTTCGTTCATCGGAGCAATTTTTCTTTGCGCAATTCTTGCCGCCGCAATGAGTACAGCCGATTCGCAACTTTTGGTTGCGTCAAGCGCGTTCAGTCGCGACATTTTCAAAGGAATTGCAAAAACGGACGCTGACGAAAAAACAGTGCTTCTCGTCAGCAGAATCATGGTTTTTGTAATTGCGGCAGTCGCGTTTTTTATTGCGCGAAATCCAGAAAGTTCGATTTTCTCGCTCGTTTCTTACGCTTGGGCAGGATTTGGAGCCACGTTTGGACCGCTCGTTTTGCTTTCTCTTTTTTGGCGGCGAACAACAAACAAAGGCGCGATTTTGGGACTCATTGCAGGCGGAATCACGGTTGTTCTTTGGCACAATCTCGATTTGATTTTGCCAAAAACCGCGTTCGACTCGTTTCCGTTGCTTTCTGTCTACGAACTGCTCCCAGGATTTCTTGTGGGGCTTTTTGTGGCAATAATCGGCTCGCTTTTGGACAAAGAGCCGCCCAAAGAAATCCTTGAAGAGTTCGACAAATACAAAAAAATGCCCGATTAAACGTTTTGATTTTGTGGTTTCGACTGGCTCAACTACCGACAAGGCAGGCACGACTCAACCACTGGCAGATTTTTTAGCGGACTTTTGATTTTGCAAAAAGGTCGGATTCGCCTAACAGGTGTTCGCGCGTTAAATCTTCCTTTTTTTTGAGCAAGGCGGCAGGAATTTGATACGCTTTTTCAAGTTCCTCGTCCGTCAAAACCTCCACAGGAGAGCCGAGAGCCATATCTCGATTCGGATAAAAAAGAAGCACCGTGTCGGCGTATTTTTTTGAAAGGTCGATTTCGTGCATTGAAATGTAAATCGTCGTTTTTGTTTTATGCACAAAATCGCGAAGATACAAAAGCGACGATTCTTTTTGAGATTCTTCAAGCGCAAAAAGCGGCTCGTCCATAAAAATGCTTTTGCTTCCGTAAAGAATCGAAAACGCCAAAAGTACGCGCTGGATTTCGCCTTTGCTCAACGCGGTAAGCGAATGAGAAAGAACGGGCGAAAGCGCGAAAACCTCGATTACTTCGTCAAGAAGACTTTTTGAAGAGCGAATTCCGCTCGCTTTTCCGTTGTGTGCGCCATTTTCAAAAACGTGAGAAAGAAGCGAAGAAACGGCTTCTTCGCTTTCAAATTCCATATTTTGATACACGACAGAAGCAAGCAGATTTTTGTTTTCTTCAGAAAGAAGCGCGGGATTTTTTCCTAAAAGCGAAACCGTGCCAGACGCGGGCAAAAGTCGTCCCGAAGCAAGCAGCATGAGCGTGGATTTTCCGCAACCGTTTTGCCCCACAAGACTCACAAATCCAGACGGAAGAGAAGCGGAAAAATGCTCAAAAATCGGATTTATCTCGCTTTTCTCTTTGTCATCAAGCGAATCTTCGTCTATCGGATAAAAAAAAGTAACGTCGTCAAAAATCAAAAAATCATGTTCCATGCAAAAATCATAGCAAAAAAAACGTTTTTTAGAATAGAGATGAGAAAGTGCAAATTTTTCAAAACTCTTGTGGAAATGTTATTAAACGGCTCTATTTTGCAAACGTATTTTTCTGTGGTAAAATAATCAAGACTGTCATTCCGAACTTGTTTCGGAATCTCTGTTGCAAGAGATGCTGAAATAAATTCAGCATGACAAAAACAGGAGCAAAACATGAATTTTATCTTTTTAGGACCACCGGGAGCGGGAAAAGGCACGCTCGCTAAGGAAGTTGCCGTTGCGTACGGAATTCCGCACATCTCTACGGGAGACATTTTCCGCGAGAACATCAAGAACGGCACGGAGCTTGGCAAAAAAGCGAAGGCTATCATCGACGCGGGCGGCTTGGTGAGTGACGAAATCACGATTGGCTTGGTGAAAGACCGACTTTCAAAAGACGACACAAAATCGGGCTACATTCTCGACGGATTCCCGCGCACGATTGGGCAGGCAGAAGCTCTCGAAACATTCGCAAAAATCGACGCGGCGGTGAATTTCGACATTGAGGACGAAGCCGTCGTGGAGCGATTGGGCGGGCGAGTCTGCTGCAAAGAATGCGGGCAGATGTTCCACACAAAATTCAATCCGCCGAAAGTCGCGGGCAAGTGCGACAAATGCTCTGGCGAGCTTTACACGCGCGACGACGACAAAACCGAGTCGATTCAGAACCGTCTCAAAGTCTACCGCGAGTCAACGGCTCCGCTGATTGATTTTTACAAGGCGAAAGGAAATCTCGTCGATGTGGACGCAAAGCCCGCGCCAGAGAAAGTCCTTGCCGAATTCAAAGCAAAATTCCCCAAAAAGTAAGAGGCAAAAATGAGTTACGCAGAAACGATAAAACAGCACGCGGGCGTTCAAAAGCGCGTGGAAATTATTTTTTCGCAGGCTTTGGAAGAGGATTTTGTTCAACTTTTCAAAGAAGCAGAAGTTGCCACGCGATACACAAAACTCGCGGGCGTAATGGGCGCGGGCTACTCAAATCCGCGACTCGGCGACGCGATTTGGCCGCAACTTAATTTGATGTACATCATTTATTGCAACGAAGAAGACGCAAAAAAAATCGTTGAAATCGTTGAAAAATTACGATTGCAATACATCGGAGAAGGAATCGCGTGCTTTTTGAGCGAATCGACCGAAGTTTAACAACCAAAAAACCGCGTCATTCTGAAGCGAAGCGAACGAAAAATCTCTCCGCTTTGCTTCAGAATGACTCATTCGGCGTATTTTTTGTACTGTTTCCCAATTTTTTGAAAAACAAAACGGCGAACGGGAGGGACGTGGCGGCTGTCAAAAAATCCGCAGCAACTTGCGAGATTTGAACGCCAAAGATTCCAAAAAGGCGCGGAAAAATCAAAATGAGCGGAATAAAGTAAAGTCCTTGCCGCAAACTTGAAAGGAATGCGGCTGATTTTTTTTGTCCCGTTGTTTGCAAAAGCATATTCGTTGAAAAAATGAGCGCGTGAAGCGGAATGACTGGGCATAAAAATCGAAGAGCCGTCTTTCCGACCAAAATTACGTCGTTGTCGTCGCGGAACGTTTGAACGATTTTTTCTGAAAAGAAAAAGACAAAAATCGAAAGCACGAGCATTATAAAAAACGTCGTTTTGACCAAAAATCCATAAGCGTTGCGGACTCTTTTGAACTCGCCGGCTCCGTAATTCATTCCGCAAACAGGTTGAAATCCTTGTCCAAGCCCAAGTCCAACCGACATCAAAAACATGGAAACCCTTGTGGTGATTGACATTCCAGCGACTGCGGCATCTCCCCAAACGCCCGCAGCCCTATTCAAAAATACAGCGGAAAGTGCGCCCATGCCTTGTCGCAAAAGCGAAGGAAATCCCGTTGTCAAAATCTCCGCGTAGATTTTTGGATGCACAGAAATCGACTTTATTGACAAAACGGCGGTGGATTTTTTTCGCACGAACATAGAAAGCAAAATCGAAAAACTGACCGTTTGACTTATCATCGTGGCAAGCGCGGCTCCGCTGATTCCAAGTCCAAAAACAAAGATAAAAAGCGGGTCTAAAATTATGTTCAAAATGCCGCCCGTCATAAGTCCAATCATCGAAAGCGCGGCTTTGCCCTGAAACCTAAGCAAATTGTTCATCGTAAACGACGAAACCATGAACGGAGAAGCGAGCAAAATACATTTTGAATAATCAAGCGCGTAAGGAAAAATCGTTTTTGTAGCCCCAAGATGAGAAATGATTTGCGTGTTAAAAATCGTTCCAAAAAGCGCGATTACGCCACCAAACAAAAGAGCCAAAAGAATCCCTGTGGAGCAAAGAACGCTCGCGCGTTTATCGTTTCCGCCGCCAAGAGCGCGACTCATCAAACTTCCCGCGCCTTGTCCCACTGTAAAGCCGCACGCTTGAATTATCGCCATGAGCGAAAAAATAATTCCAACCGCGCCCGACGCAGACGTTCCGAGTTTTGAAACAAAATACGTGTCAGCCATATTGTATACAGACGTAACAAGCATACTTGTTACGGTCGGAATGGCGTTTTTTAGAATTAAAGACCCCACGGGTTCAGTAAGCATCCGTTGAGTCGTTTTATCCTGTGCGTTTTTCATGCGTCAAATCAATCAAAGCGAATCGCTGCTTTATTTCGCTCGATTTCCTTTTTTCGATTAAGCATTTTTGTACGCTGCTCAACAGTTCGTCGCATTTCGTCTATATTCATAACGATGATGTACGAATCGTATACACCGACACGCCCGCTCGTTGAGAATTTTTTTAACTCGTCGCGCGTTTCGTCCACGGTCAATCCCGCCCAACTCGCCATATCTTGAATTGTGACAGGGAAAATGCGGTATTTATCGGGATTGAGTTTTTTTATGATATTTTCAACCGCCTGCGGAGTCGGAATTGCTGGAAGCGAGTTCATTTCGTTGAACATACAAAAAACGTCCGCAATTCTCGCCGAATTGTCGTCAATGACGAGTGTTTTGTATCGACGTTTTTGGTCAAGTATTCGTTTGCAGAATGTTTTGAGAAGCATGAGCGCAATCGGCGGGTTTCCCGTAATCAAAACCTCAAAATTTTGCTTTGTGAACTCAAGGCAATCGACCTTTCCTTTGGCGATGCACGTCGCGCTTCGCGGGGAATTGTCCAAAATCGCCATTTCGCCAAACATCTCGCCAGGCTTTAGAATATCAAGGTTTTTGTTTGAATCGTGAACGAGTTTTGTGAGTTGCACCAGACCTCGCTGAATCAAGTAAAAACTTTCGCCTTTTTCAAATTCTGCGATGATGATTTCGCCGTTATTGTACGTTTTCACAAATCGGTCGAACGCGGGCAAATTGAACGCTTTTCCAGTCCCTTCACTTTGATAGTCATTTGTATCCCAGTCATCGCTGTCAAGTCCTTCTTCATATTTTGCCCGCTCCTCGGCTGCCTCTCGCTTTTCGATTTGCCTTACGTTTGCAAGAGCCGTTTTGTACATCAAAACAAAATCTTTTGATTCTGAATACCGTTTGTCGATTTTCAAAAGTCGATTTGCAGAACCAATGCAACCTCGCCATTTTTCTTCGTCGTAAAACGCTTTTGTCATAGAATACAGACCTTTTCCAGCGTCCATAACGTTTCCTTGATTCAAAAGCGACATCGTGCGTCCGTGAACGTCGCGCAATTCTTTTGAAAAAACGCGGAGCATTTTCATCATCAGTTGTTTGTTTGTGCTAAACAGATTTTCAAACTCTGGCACAGAAAGAACAACGCACGTTGCGTTGTCGCCCGCCGTAACGGTTTCTTCTCGCGGACAACGCACGAGCGCACTTTTTATTCCAAAAAATTCGCCAGGATTCAAAACCGAACTCCGCTGACTTTGCGTTTCATCGTCCATCGTTGTTAAAATGATATGACCTTGTTGCAAAATAAAGATTCTGTCATCTCTATCGCCTTCAAAATAAATGATTGCCCCTTTTTTGTACGCTAAAACCTTTGGCATCGCAGACCTCGCAAATTGGACTTGTTCGGAAAAATCGGTTCGTTTCCAAACAGTTTTTTTTATGTTACCACAAAATCGCGCGTTGTGCTATTCTCATTTGCATGATAGACCTTCATTCTCATTCTTCCGCCTCGGACGGTTTTTTTTCTCCAACGCAGATTGCGCAGTACGCGATTTCAAAAAAACTTTCCGCTTGGGCATTAACCGACCACGATACAATAGACGGGCTACACGAAGCCGCTCGCGCTGTTTTTGAAAGCGGCTGCTCGATGGAATTCGTTCCTGGAATCGAATTGAACATCAAATGGCAAAAAGGCGAATTCCATCTGCTGGGACTTGGATTACGCTCGTTTTCCGACGAGTTAAAATCGACGATTACATTTCTTTCAAAAGACCGAAGAGAGCGCAACGAAGAAATCCTTAGAAAAATGAAATCGGAAACAGGTTTTGAGATTTCGATTTCGCAATTAGAAGAAAAATTTGCAACAAAACAAATCGGAAGACCGCATTTTGCGCGTTTTTTGGTCGAAAAAGGAATCGTAAAAAAACCGCAAGAAGCGTTCGACCGATTTTTGGGCGTTGGAAGACCGTGGTACGCGCCACATTCAGGCGAAGACTTGGACAAGGCAATTTGCGCAATAAAAAAAAGTGGCGGTCTTCCCGTCCTCGCGCACCCAAAATCACTATACATTTCTTTGAACAAAATCGAGCCAGTTATCGCTTCATTCCGCGAGCGTGGCGTGGAGGGCGTGGAAGCGTATCACCCTTGCGTCCGCGAAGCCGAAGCGGTGCGCCTTGAAAAAATCGCGCGGAATCTTGGAATGTTTGTTACTGCGGGAAGCGATTTTCACGGAAAAGGCGTGCGAGCAGACAGGCATTTAGGATTTTCGGCAGGAGGCGAAAAAATCGCCAACCGTTTTTGGTTTCAAGAACTCCTCCCCGCCCTCGGAAAGTGGGATTGGAAAGAAAGCGATTGGCTCAAAATGCAAAAAGAGTAGAGCGTTTTGCTCAAAATTTGCATAGTATACCTCAAAAATCAAAACACAAATAACAAAAAATTATTCGCCACTTTTTGCAAAAAATCGCTCGTTTTCGTGAATTTTTTGATTGGACTTGTTCAAAACAAATTTCGTTTTTTTGGGGTTCGTTTATGCAGATTTTTTCGTTTTCGCCATTTGGTTACGAGGGGACGCTCGTTTCGGTGGAAGTTGACCTTCGACGCGGGATTCCCGCCGTTGATGTTGTGGGGCTGGCAGACGGCGCGGTCAAAGAAAGTCGCGAGCGAATGCGGGCAGCGATTCGCAACAGCGGTTTTGAGTTTCCGCTTGAGCGCGTGTTGATTTCGCTTTCTCCAGCAGATTTGAAAAAAGAAGGCGCAGGCTTTGACCTTGCGCTTGCCCTTGCCGTGCTTAACGCAAGCGCGGGCGATTCTTCGCTTTTTGAAGACGAGCCGATTCTCGTCCTCGGAGAGTTGGAACTTTCTGGCGCAATTCGTCCTGTGCGCGCGGTTCACGCTGCGGCAACAACAGCGTTTCAAGCGGGAATCAAAAAGTGCATTGTTCCCTCTCAAAATATCCTTGAAGCGCGCGAAGTTTCGGGAATGGAAGCGTTTGGCGCGGATTCGCTCCACGACGCTTTTTGCGCGCTTTCAAATCCAGAACTTTTTACTGGAAGTCAAAATACCGAAGATTCTTGGATTCCTTCTGGAAGCGAGCGGATTTTTGACGTGCTGTTTCCGCCAGAAACGCCAGGGCTTTCATTTTCTGACATTCGTCATCAAGAGCGACTTGTTCGCGCTCTCCAAATTGCCGCTGCGGGAGCGCACAACGTGCTTGCGTTTGGTCCTCCCGGTTGCGGAAAAACGCTTGCTCTTCAACGATTCGGCGAATTGCTCCCGCTTTTGTCCGTCGAAGAAGCGCAAAGCGTTACAAGGATTTGGTCGCTTGCAGGACTGCTTTCGCATGGAGAGCCGCTTCTTCGGATTCCGCCTTTTAGACAGCCACATCAAACCGCTTCAATCGAAGGGATTTGTGGCGGAGGCACAAATTGCAGACCGGGTGAGATTTCGCTTTCTCATAACGGAGTACTGTTTTTGGACGAGGCTGCGGAATTCAAGACAAGCGTTTTGCAAATGCTTCGCGTTCCGCTCGAAAGTGCCTCGATTACGCTTTCTCGTGCGGGACGAACAACGACGTATCCTGCGCGTTTTCAATTATTGCTTGCAACGAATCCGTGTCCGTGCGGAAATTACGGGGTGGCTGGAAAAATTTGCCTTTGCAGTGCGCGAAGCGTTGAGCACTATTGGAGGAAATTTTCAGGACCGCTCCTTGACCGAGTTGACATTCGCGTTTCCGTGCCAACGATTGCCTCTGAAACCGTTGATTCTCAAAAAGAACCCGTTTCTACACGCACACTTCGCGAGGGAGTTGCGCGGGCAGTTTCGATTCAGCGCGAGCGGCAACAAAAACGCAACGCAGAACTGTCCGTTCCTGAAATCGCGGAATTTTGCCCGCTTTCAGAAAACGACCGCGCGTTTCTTGATTCCGTGGCTTTTCGGGAAGATTTGTCGCTTCGCGCCGTAAGCGGAATCGTGAAAACCGCGCGTACAATCGCCGACATCGAAGGCACACAAGAAATCAGTAGAAATCACATCGAAGAAGCCGTGTCGTTCCGAGCAAACGTCGGACCGCTTTCCGTTTTTGCGTGCGCATAAAAATTCAGGATATGTTACAAAATGTATGCTGACCTGTAAGCAATATGCGGTGGTTGAGCGTGTCGAAACCACCAATTGCTTGATTCTGTGGTTTCGATACGACCTTCGGTCTACTCAACCACCGCTCCCAGCATACTTTCTGTAACACCACCAAAATTCAGTTGGTCGAGGTTATCGAAACCACCACAGACTTCGCATACAGTCGGTAACATCTTCAAAAAAAAAATCGCCGCGATTTGCGACGATTTTTACCGGCTCTGAGACTTGAACTCAGACGCTTTTGAGGGCAAAGGATTTTGAGTCCTTCGTGTCTACCATTCCACCAAGCCGGCGTTGTTTTACTATAGCAGAAAATCGCCGCGCGTGGCAAGTAGAAAAAAGCGATTTTTAACAATTGTAAATTGTTCGCGTATATGCGAACATTAAGGAATAAAGATTGAGAGAAGTCAATTTTTATAAAACGGCAGACGGCAAGTGTCCTGTTGCAGAATATTTGCGAAGCCTGCCAAGCGACGTAAGGTCAAAAATAACAAAGGTGTTTGAAATAATTAAGAATATGGCGGTTGTGCCAAAGAATTATTTTAAGCATCTAGCAGGAACTGAATTCTATGAATGTCGTGTTGAATTCACTGGAAATACTTATCGATTGCTGGGATTCTTTTATGGCGAGCGTCTTATTATTCTGACGAACGGCTTTATGAAAAAGACGCAGAAAACGCCGAAAAAAAGAAATCAAATTGTGCGAACGGCGAATGAAAGATTTTCTTGCACGAGGAGGAACGTGATGGACGATTTAGACCGATTTATTCAAGAGCAACTTGAAACCGCCCCCGAATTCAAAAGGGAATGGGAAAAAGACTGGTCGGACTTTATTCTCAACTCAGAATTGGTTTCGCTCCGGGAATTTTTGCAGATGACGCAGGAAGATGTGGCGAAAAAAATGCACACCACCAAAAGTGCCGTTTCTCGCTGGGAAAAACACGGTGGCGACATCCGCGTTTCCACCCTGCAAAAAATGGCGCACGCATTTGGAAAAAAACTGAAGATTCAGTTTGTGTAGTCGCTCATGACGCAAGATTTTACAGCCTCCGCGCCCGAAACCGTCTTAAAAAGCGTGTTCGGCTACGATAGTTTTCGGCTGCTGCAAAAAGACATCATTACACATGTGCTTTCAGGGCGCGACACGCTTGCGGTTATGCCCACGGGCGGCGGAAAATCGCTCTGCTATCAGATTCCCGCGCTCATTTTTGACGGGCTTACGGTCGTTGTTTCGCCGCTCATTTCGCTCATGCAAGACCAAGTGGCAAGCCTGAACGCGACGGGAATCAATGCGGTCTTTTTGAACAGCACGGTGGAATGGGAAGATTATGTGGATTCCATGAACGCCATTCGCCGCGGCGAGACTAAAATCGTCTATGTGTCGCCCGAAGGACTTGTCACGGCAAGAATCCGCGACCTGTTGCACGACGAGCGCATTACGGTGCGGTGCATTACGATTGATGAAGCGCATTGCGTAAGCGAATGGGGGCACGATTTTCGCCCCGATTACCTTGAAATTGCTTCTATAAGAAAGCAGTTTCCGAACGCGGTGTGCCTTGCGCTTACGGCGACGGCGACCCGTCAGGTGCGCGACGACATTGTGCGGAATTTGGGCTTGCAAAATCCCGCCATACTCGTCTCCAGTTTTGACCGCGCGAACATTTATTTGCAAGTCGCGCCAAAGACGAGTGCAATCAGTCAGATTGTGGACTGCATTCGGCGGCACTGGGGCGAAAGCGGCATTATCTACTGTTTTTCGCGCAAGCAGGTGGACACGCTCACCGCGCAGCTGGAAAAACTGGGTTATTCCGTGCTGAATTACCACGCGGGGTTGAGCGACGAAGAGCGGAGCGACCATCAGACCAAATTTATCCGCGATGAAGTGCAGATTATGGTGGCGACGCTTGCGTTCGGCATGGGCATTGACAAGCCCAATGTGCGCTTTGTGATTCACCACGAACTTCCCAAATCGCTGGAGCAGTATTATCAGGAAATCGGGCGCGCGGGGCGTGACGGCTTACCGAGCGAAGCCTTGCTTTTGTACAGCGCGGGCGACATCCACAAAATCCGCTACTTTTTTGACGAAGCCGCCGACAAAGAAAAATCCGAGCAGTTGTTGCAGGGCATGATTGACTATGCCACCAGCCGCACGTGCCGCCGCAAAACCTTGCTCGGCTATTTTGGCGAGCGTTTTACGCCCATGTCCGTTCAAGCGGGCGGAAAAGCGGGGACATGTTGTGATATATGCGATTTAGGCGACATGCCGCTTACTGACTTGACCGTTCCCGCGCAAAAACTGATGAGCTGCATTATCCGCACGCATTCCCGCTTTGGCGCCTCTTATGTGATTGACGTGCTCTTAGGCTCGCGGCAAAAACGCATTCTGGAAAATCATCACGACGAAATCAGCACCTACGGCATTGGACGCTCTCTTTCCCGCGACGAATGGTTTGAGGTGGTGACCGCGCTTCTTGAACAGGACTATCTTTTTAAAACCGAAGATTACGGTGTTTTGCAGATTACGACTAAAGGTTCTGCCGCGCTCCGTAACCGTGAGCCAATCCGTCTTGCCGTTGCCTTTGCGCGTTCCGTTCCCGCTGACGACCTTGCTGCAGACGGCATGTTTGTGCCAAAAGCGCGCTCGGCATCGGGGGCAAACGGCGGCATGCTGTTTCCCAAGCCGGTGGGAAAAAAGAGCAAAAAACACCTTGCCGCCGACTACAACCGCAAAGTAGCGGATTCACTTTCCGAAAGCGACGAAAACCGCGCGCTCATTGACGCGCTCAAAAAATGGCGGCGCAAAGAGGCGGCTGAACAGAATGTGCCGCCGTACATCATCTTTGGCGACAAAACGCTGTACGAACTGGTCGCGCTTCGCCCGCAAACCACCGATGATTTGCTCATGGTGACCGGCATTGGCGAAAGCAAGGCAGAACGCTTTGGCGAAGCAATTCTGCGGGTGATTGGGGAACAAGGCTGAAAAAACGGTAGCGCATACGCAACCGTCATGTTGAGCGAAAAGCGAAACATCTGCTTTGCTCTTTTCAATCGCAGCGGCGGTTCCCTACCACAGTGTTTTTACAGAATATTTCGGAATAATCGTGTCGCGCGTGATAATCGTCAGGTTTTCAGTACGGGCTTGGCAGATAATCAGGCGGTCGAACGGGTCATTGTGATGATTCGGCAGTTTTTTCAGCTCGTCCAAATGCTTTGACGCAATCGGGAGAATCGAAATGTCCTTTTGTTTGCATAGCTCTTCAATCTGCGTTATCGAAAGCTCCAAATCCAGCTTGCCGATGCTGTGCTTTATCGCGATTTCCCAAAGGGAAGCGATGCTCGTGAAAATCTGCTCCTCATTGTCGATGATTTCGTGCGCCTTTTCAGAAAGCTCCGACGAATCGCGCAAGTACCACAAAAGCGCGTGCGTGTCGATTAGGTGCATTACATATACTCCTTGAAGCAGTCGGGAGTTTCATCAAAGTCATCTGCCATCCAAAACGTGCCTGTAAGCCCTCCCGCAGTGCGTTTCGGTTTCTTTGACTGTACACTCGCAGCCGAACGCATTTTTACCTTGTTTGCAATGTACGCAAGCAAATGCAGCTGTTCCTCAAATGAAAAAAAATCCACTTGCTTCTCAACCTGTGCCATTGTCATCATAAAAACACCTCCATTGCCCCATTATACCACACGATTCCGCTTTCCTTTCGGAGATTATAAGCCTTCGTTTAACTCAAGCACTTCAATTACGCCCGCGCATATCTTTTTCATATACGATTTTGGCATTACGGACAGCTTTTCGATAAACGCAAACTTGTTCACCGTCGTCACAAGCGGAATTATCACAACGGAGTCTTTTGTCAGCCCTGAATCCTTTTTAGGCACAACGACGGCAGGACGGCGATACCCAGCCTCGCTTCCGAGCGGAACGCCAAAATCCACGAGCCATATCTCACCACGTGTCATCTTTAATCATCTCCCAGACCGCCGCTTTTGACGCATTGCAGGCAAACGTCTGCTCTTCAAGCGGCACTTTGTCGTAAACGGCGTTTATCTGCTGTATATGCGCCTCTGACGGTGAAAGTTCATTTTCCAGCTCATCTTCTTGCCTCATCACAACACTGCCGTGCAATGCAACAAGGCTTTTGAGTACTTCAAAAAACGGCATATCCACATTTTGCATTGTTACTGTCATCTTTTCACCTCCTTTCCGCCATTATACCACATTTTTTGACAATGGGCTAAAGCCCATTGCTACCGCCCCTCCACAACCGCGATTTCTTCCTCCGTCAAGCCGTAGAGCGCGTAGACGGCGGCGTTGATTTCGCGGTCGGTGGCGGCGATTTGCTCGCGCAGTGCCGAGATTTCTTTCACATAGTCGCTAAAATAATCCTCAAGCTCGTCTTTTTGCTTGAGCGAGAGTTTTACTTTCTGCTTTGCAAGTTCCTTTGCAAAATCGGCGAACGAGAGATTGTAGAACGCTTCCAGATTTTGCGTGATTTTTTGCGGCGAATATGTTTCTTTGATTCTGCTGATGAAGCGGGTTGCCTTTTTCTGTAAATCGGCGGTGAGGGTGAGCATTTTGTCGGCAAGGGCGATGAGCGGTTGCTGCGCCTCGTGCGGAAGCGCGGGAATGGGGATGTTGCGGATATGCTCTGGATAAATGTGATAATCCCCACCGCGAATGTTCGCGAGCAAAACGCGCGCGTATGTTGAATTCATCACGGCAAGCAGATAGCGCAAGTCCACCGTTTCGGAAAGCGTTTCCATAT
>ERZ842401.4765-NODE-4765-length-15517-cov-4.528069_pt1 | contig 15517 bp, 12 predicted proteins | sample MGYA00521270_ERZ842401 | MGnify/ENA primary metagenome ERZ842401 (study PRJEB31892, sample SAMEA3878208) | bioreactor metagenome | biome: Moose rumen | place: Sweden | collected 2011-10 | study: EMG produced TPA metagenomics assembly of the PRJEB12797 data set...
AGGTATATCTCATCGACGAGATTCACACCCCTGACAGCAGCCGCTACTTCTATGCCGACGGCTACGAGGAGAAACTGGCCAAAGGCGAGCCGCAGCGCCAACTGTCGAAGGAGTTCGTGCGCCAGTGGCTCATTGAACATGACTTCATGAACGAGCCCGGACAGGTGATGCCTGAGATTACGGACGAATATGCTGAGAGCGTCTCTGAGCGTTACATCGAGCTCTACGAGCACATCGTGGGCGAGCGCTTCGACCGTGCTGCTGAAGAAGGCGACATTGCCGCCCGTATTGAAAAGAATGTCAGCGAGTGGCTGAAAAAAAGATAAAAAAAACATGGCCTACCAGCAAGAAAAAATCAACCCCTATCACGAAGGTGAGAAGGCCGCACAGGTAGAGGCGATGTTCGACAACATTGCCCCTACCTACGACAAACTGAACCACCGATTGTCGTGGGATATCGACCGTGGATGGCGCAAGAAAGCCATTCTTCAGCTACAGCCCTGTCAGCCGCAGTCGATACTCGACATTGCAACGGGGACGGGCGATTTTGCCATTCTTGCTGCCCAGATGCTACACCCAAAACGCCTTGTAGGAGCCGATATCAGCGACGGCATGATGGCCGTGGGCCGACAAAAGGTGGAACGGTTAGGATTGCAGGACACAATATCCTTTGCCAAAGAAGACTGTCTGGCACTCTCCTACCCTGATGGCACGTTTGATGCCGTCACTGCAGCTTTCGGCATCCGCAACTTTGCCGATCTGGAAAAGGGGCTCTCAGAGATGTGTCGAGTACTCAAAAAGGGCGGTCACCTAAGCATCGCAGAACTGACTACACCCGTCAGTTTCCCCATGAAGCAGCTCTTCTATGTCTACTCGCACACCATTCTTCCTGTTTATGGGCGTTTGATTTCGAAGGACACCAGTGCCTACTCCTATCTTACGAAGACCATCGAGGCTTTCCCACAGGGCGAGCGCATGATGGAAATACTCAAAAAGGTTGGCTTCAGTGATACCTCTTTCCGACGGCTCACCTTTGGCATATGCACCATATATTTCGCAACAAAATAGGTTTAACAAATAGATTGTATCACACGTTATGGATAAGTACGGACTCATAGGCTTTCCCTTAGGGCATTCGTTCTCCATCGGCTACCACAACCAGCGGTTTGCCGACGAAGGCATCAATGCCAAGTATGTAAACTTCGAGATTCCCTCTATCGACGACCTGCCAGAGGTGCTCAGTTCCAATCCCGATCTGAAAGGACTTAATGTCACCATCCCTTATAAAGAGAAGGTGATGGCATTTCTCGACTATGTAAGTCCAGAGGCACGCGCCATCGGAGCCGTCAATGTCATCAAGGTTGAACACGAAGGCAAGAAAATCAGGCTGAAGGGCTATAACTCTGATGTCATCGGTTTCACGCAGAGCATTGAGCCCATGCTTGAGGATTATCATAAGAAAGCCCTGGTGCTGGGTACGGGCGGTGCATCGAAAGCTGTTGCCTACGGGTTGAAGTCACTGGGCATCGAGCCCGTCTTCGTCAGTCGCTACGAACGCCCAGGCACCATTCAGTACAGCAACATCACTCCTGACGTGGTGAAGGAATACAATGTCATTGTCAACTGCACGCCGCTGGGCATGTATCCCAAGACAGAGACTTGTCCAGACCTGCCTTATGAGGCACTTGACGACCACAATATTCTCTACGACCTTATCTATAACCCCGACGAGACACTCTTTATGAAGAAAGGGGCGGCTCGCGGTGCGCAGACGAAGAACGGTCTCGAAATGCTCCTGTTGCAGGCATTCGCTTCGTGGGAGTTCTGGAACGGGAAATAAGGAGGCAACAACTTGGCAAAACGGAACAACATATCAGCATCGACCGTGATGATTGGCTCGACAGCCGCAGTCATCGGTACAGGAGCAGCCATCACGGTTGGCTCTGCCATCGGCTCTGTGGCATCGGCTTGGAGCGTACTGCAATGCTACTGCGCCATCTTCATTCCCCTTGTCATTGCTTCCATATATGCCGACCGCAAGAAGAATACCGAACTGGTTAGCAAGCAGTTGACGCGCCGCAACGGACTGAAAGACATTGCACAGAGATACAATGCCGTCACCGACTTGCTGGAACAGGAATACCGTCTGAAGAAGCGTTCGATGGGGTTCTTCAGCAGAGGACAGAAAGAAGCCCTTCGACAACAATATGAAGATCAATACGAACTGAACCGCACTGCCTTTACACGCGAATGTGAACGTTTCCTGCAGTCAAGCGACACAGAGACGACCACCTCTGTCCGCTTCAAGAAATACTGGCAACGCCTGATTGTTATCGGATTGCTGACTCAGGTAGCGGCTTGTGGCTACACTATTGGCTCTGCTCCTGCTGATGTGCAACCAGAGCCTGCAACAGCCAAGAGCGTAAATAGTGATGGCGAGACCGAACAGACGCTATGGACAGCTGCCAGCATACCGATGCCACATCTAACCAATGGCTCGCGCTATGTCTCTAATCCCGACGGAGTGGTAACCACGACGACCGAACAACAACTGAACCAATGGCTGAAGAAAATGGACGACTCTCTACAGATTGAATCGGCCATGATCATCGTCAACAGGGTGGAAGACGGAGATGTGTTCCGCTTCTCACAGGATCTCTTCGACCGCTATCATATAGGCAAGGACGACCGAGGACTGGTCATCGTCCTGTCATACCAAGATCATCTGGTGCGCACACATACAGGCCGGTCATTGGAAGCCGACCTTACTGATATAGAATGTTCGCGCCTGCAACAGACCTATGCCATTCCTTTCATGAAAAGCGAACAGCCCGACAGCGGCATGCTCTATCTGACAGAGGCCATCTACAACACGCTCCAGAAGAAAGAACTGCCCCTCACCTATGCACAAAAGCAGGAAAGCCAGGGAGACCAGATGGCTGCCATCATAGCCATCTATATGTTGCTGCTGGGAGCATGGGCGCTACTAATTGCTTATCTAACCCATCGCTACAACGGTCCCTCTGCAAGTCATCTGCTGCATGCAAATCCTTTCGCACAGGCCCCTGTGGTCATTGTTGGAGGCGGAGGCTTCGGTGGAGGTCATGGTGGTGGTTTTGGCGGCGGAGGAGGCTTCGGTGGAGGAGGCTTCAGCGGCGGCAGTTCAGGTGGCGGAGGTGCCACTTCAAGTTGGTAGACACATTATTATATTATTAAAGATATGAAACAGAACAAAACTCTAATCGGAATTATCGTTGCCCTCGTTGTCATTGCGCTTTGGGCAATCAGTGCTTACAACGGAATGGTGGGAGCTGAGGAGAATGCCACCACAGCTCTGGCCAATGTACAGTCGGCCTATCAGCGTCGTGCCGATCTCATTCCCAATCTGGTTGAGACCGTGAAGGGATATGCCGCTCACGAACAGGAGACACTTGAAGGCGTGGTCAATGCCCGTTCGAAAGCCACACAGGTAACGCTCGATCCGGAAAACATGACACCTGAGAAGCTCAAGGAGTTCCAGGCTGCACAGGGAGAACTCTCCAGTGCACTGGGTCGCCTCATCGCTATTCAGGAGAACTATCCTGACCTGAAAGCCAATGAAAACTTCCGCGATCTGCAAGTGCAACTGGAAGGCACCGAGAACCGCATTAATACAGAACGCAACAAGTACAATACTGCTGTTCAGGAATACAACTTGAAGATTCGTCGTTTCCCCAACTCGATGCTCTCAGGCTTGTTTGGATTTGACAAAATGCAGAAATTCGAAGCAGAGACTGGTGCAGAGAAAGCTCCACAAGTTAAATTTTAAATTATGAGCAACAACCGCTATATGCAGCGCGGCGTTTCGCCCGCCAAGGAAGACGTTCACAACGCTATCAAGAACATTGACAAAGGTCTCTATCCACAGGCCTTCTGCAAAATCATCCCCGACATTTTGGGGGGCGATCCTGAGTACTGCAACATCATGCATGCCGACGGTGCCGGCACCAAGTCGAGCCTCGCCTATATGTACTGGAAGGAAACGGGCGACCTCTCTGTATGGAAAGGCATTGCACAGGATGCTACCGTCATGAATACCGACGACCTGCTCTGCGTGGGTGCCGTCGACAATATCCTTGTCTCATCAACCATCGGTCGCAACAAGATGCTCGTTCCTGGCGAAGTGATCTCTGCTATCATTAACGGCACCGACGAATTGCTCAGCGAACTGCGCCAGATGGGTATCGGCATCTATCCTACAGGTGGCGAGACGGCCGACGTGGGCGACTTGGTGCGCACCATCATTGTCGACTCAACCGTTACCTGCCGCATGAAGCGCAGTGATGTCATCGACAATGCCAACATTCGTCCTGGCGATGTAATCGTAGGCCTTTCTTCTACCGGACAGGCCACCTATGAGCATCGCTATAATGGCGGCATGGGCTCGAACGGCCTCACCTCTGCCCGTCACGATGTGTTTGCGAAATATCTGGCGGAGAAATATCCCGAGAGCTTTGACCACGCTGTGCCCGACGACCTTGTCTATAGTGGCAAGTATCGCCTGACGGACGCAGTTCCGTATACTGCGACATTGTCGCAGTTTACCGAACTGCCCAACATGGGCCAGCTCGTGCTCTCCCCCACCCGCACCTACGCTCCTGTAATCAAGCGGCTGCTCGACGAGTTGCGCCCAGAGATTCACGGTATGGTGCATTGCACGGGCGGCGCTCAGACCAAGGTGCTCCACTTTGTAGGCGACAACTGTCGCGTAGTGAAGGACAACATGTTCCCCGTACCACCATTATTCCGTGCCATCCACGACTGTTCAGGCACCGACTGGAAGGAGATGTACCAGGTGTTCAACATGGGTCATCGCATGGAAATCTATGTTCGTCCTGAGGTGGCTGAGCAGGTCATTGCCATCAGCAAGAGCTTTAACATCGATGCTCAGGTCGTGGGACACATCGAGGAAGGGGCAAGATCGCTCACCATTAATTCTGAATTTGGAACATTCAATTATGGACAATAACAGCATATTACAAAAACTTGACGGCCTTGAGAGCCGTTTCGAAGAGGTGGCGACACTCATCACCGACCCCAGTGTCATTGCCGATCAGCAGCGCTTTGTGAAGCTGACGAAGGAATACAAAGACCTGGGCGACATCATGGATGCACGCCGACGCTACATCAACTGTCTGAATAGCATCAAAGAGGCTAAGGACATACTGACTAACGAAGACGATCCAGAAATGAAAGAGATGGCTCGCGAGGAGTTGGCCGAGAACGAAGCCTTGCAGCCAAAGTTGGAAGAGGAAATCAAGATTGCGCTCATTCCGAAAGACCCTGAGGACGGTAAGAATGTGCAGATGGAGATACGCGCAGGAACAGGTGGCGACGAGGCCTGCCTGTTTGCCGGCGACCTGTTCAAGATGTACAAGAACTATTGCGAGTCGAAAGGCTGGCAGCTCTCAGTGACCGACTTCAACGAAGGGGCTGTGGGCGGCTACAAGGAGATTGACTTCGCCGTTTCGGGTGCCGATGTTTACGGTACGCTGAAATACGAGAGCGGTGTGCATCGCGTGCAGCGAGTGCCCGTCACCGAGTCAAACGGTCGCATGCAGACTTCGGCCGCAACGGTGGCCGTACTGCCTGAGGCCGACAAGTTTGAAGTGCACATCAACGAAGGGGAAATCAAGTGGGACACCTTCCGTTCTTCGGGTGCCGGCGGTCAGAACGTGAACAAGGTGGAATCGGGCGTTCGTCTGCGCTACATGTGGAAGAACCCTAACACGGGCGAGACTGAAGAGATCCTCATTGAGTGTACTGAGACCCGAGACCAGCCCAAAAACAAGGAGCGTGCCCTCTCGCGCCTATACACTTTTATTTATGACAAGGAGCATCAGAAGTACGTCGACGATATTGCCTCGCGCCGCAAGACGCTGGTCTCCACCGGCGACCGTAGTGCTAAAATACGCACCTACAACTTCCCGCAGGGCCGCGTGACCGACCACCGCATTGGCTACACCACCCACGACCTGCAGGGCTTCCTCGCTGGCGACATACAGGCTATGATTGATGCCCTCACCGTTGCTGAGAATGCCGAGCGCATGAAAGAAGCAGAACTGTAACGAATCAAGAATTGAGAATCATGACAAGACAACAGCTCATACAGCAAATTAAGCAGAAGAGAAGCTTCCTCTGCGTGGGTCTCGACACCGACCCAAAGAAGATGCCGCAGTGCGTCTTTGACCTGCACGACCCCGTGTTCGAATTCAACAAGGCCATCATTGATGCCACTGCCCCCAACTGCGTGGCCTTCAAGCCCAACCTGGCCTTCTACGAAGCCTACGGTTTGAAGGGCATGGAGAGTTTTGTGAAAACGGTGAAGTACTTGAAGGAGAACCATCCCAATCACCTGATCATTGCCGATGCCAAGCGTGGCGATATTGGCAACACCAGCCAAATGTATGCCCGTACGTTCTTTGAGGAATACGACATCGATGCGCTCACCGTAGCCCCCTATATGGGTGAGGACAGCGTGACACCGTTCCTCCAGTATGAAGGCAAGTGGGTCATCCTGCTCGCGCTGACCAGCAACAAGGGTTCGCACGACTTCCAGCTTTTTGAGGACAAAGACGGTCAGCGACTCTTCGAGAAGGTGCTGACGAAAAGTCAGGAATGGGGAACAGAAGACAATATGATGTATGTCGTTGGTGCCACTCAAGGCAAGATGTTCGAGGACATCCGTCGCGTGGCTCCCCAGCACTTCCTGCTCGTGCCTGGCGTGGGTGCACAGGGTGGCAGTCTTCAGGAAGTATGCCACTACGGTATGAATAAAGACTGCGGACTACTCGTGAACTCCAGCCGAGGCATCATTTATGCCTCTAATGGAGACGACTTTGCTGAAGTTGCTGGCAACAAAGCCCGTGAGTTGCAGCAAGAAATGGCTATAGAATTAGAAAAGGCAGGTCTCTAACGACCTGCCTTTTCTCTTTGTTCCAAGAACTCGCTGACCTGTTCCTGCGTACTTCGGGTGACGGCGATACGGCCTGAACGGGTGTACTGCAGCACACAGCCATACTCATTCAGTGCATTATAAAGACTCATGATGTCATCAGTCTTACCGCTCTTCATCGCAATGACATAAGTGGGATTGACCTCTGTGATTTGAGCATCGTAATGGCGAACAATTCGCGAAATCTCAGGATGCTGCATCACAATGTCAGTAGACAGCTTGTAGAGACCCGTCTCACGGATGAACAGCTGGTCGTCAGTGAAATAGTTTGCTTTGATAACATCAATTTTCTTCTCAATCTGCTGGGTGATCTTCGCCACCTGATCATCATAGCACCAAGCAGTGATGGTGTACTTGTGAACGCCCTCAATGCTTGATGCCGACACATTCAAGCTCTCGATATTCACCTGTCGGCGCGTAAAGACGGCCGTTATCTGATTCAAAATACCTGCAATATTCTCTGAATATACTAATAAGGTATAGAATTTCTTCTCCTGTTCCATTGTTAAGAATTTATTTTACAGATATCACTTATCCCTCAAAATTCAGCATCATTTCGTCAACGCTCTTTCCTGGAGCCGTCATTGGCATCACATCGGCATCTTCCTTGATGGCACACTCCAAAATGATAGGCCCATCGGTAGTCAGCATTGCCTGAACCTTTGCTGCCAGTTCTTCTCTGTTGACAACCAGTTCGTAAGGTATTCCGTAAGCCCTCGCAATCAGATCGTATTTCGGATTAAGCATCGGTGTGAACGAACGGTGACCTTCCCAGAACATATCCTGCCACTGACGCACGTTGCCCAGATAGTTATTATTCAGCAGAATCATCTTCACAGGTGCCTGCTGTTCCATGATGGTGCCCAGTTCCTGCAGGTTCATTTGGAAGCCTCCGTCTCCGCAGAACATGCAGACAGTCCTGTCAGGAGCTCCAAAGGTGGCTCCGATGGCAGCCGGCATGCCAAAGCCCATTGTGCCAAGTCCACCGCTGGTGACGATGGAACGCTGACGGTTGTAGTGGAAATAGCGGGCCGAGAGCATTTGGTTCTGCCCCACGTCGGTCACCAGCACAGCATCACCTTTCGTAGCCTCAGCCACCACGTTCACCACCTCGCCCATCAGCAAAGGTCCTTCAGTGGGATGAATGGCCGGCTCGATAACCTGTTGTTTCTCCATTTCAAAATATTCGTCGAACGAGTTCTTCCATTCCGTATGGTCGTTCTTCTTCAGCAGTTTTGTAATGGCAGGCAATGTCACCTTACAATCGCCTATCACAGGCACATCGGCATGAATGCACTTGTTGATTTCGGCCTTGTCGATGTCCAAATGAATGATCTTGGCCTGACGGGCATAGGTAGAGGGCAGGCCTGTCACGCGGTCACTGAAGCGCATGCCGATGGCAATAATCACGTCGGCCTCCTGCGTCTTCATGTTCAGTGAGTACTGTCCATGCATGCCAAGCATACCTTTATTCAAGGGATGACGGCTGGAGAGAGCCGAAAGGCCCAACAGTGTTCTGCCTACAGGAATATCAGCTTTTTCGATCATTTCGAGCAACTCCTGATGGGCGTTTCCGAGTTCAACGCCTTGCCCAACCAAAGCTAACGGACGCTTAGCCTCATTGATGAGCTGTGCCGCCTGGGCAATAGCCTCTTCAGAGGGCGTGGGATAAGGCACATAGCTACGCACGAAGTCTACATGAGCAGGGCCCGTCCACTCACAAGTGTGCGTCTGTGCATTTTTGGGGAAGTCGAGCACCACTGGGCCAGGCCGACCGCTACGAGCGATGTAGAAAGCACGACTGACCGCCCAAGCCACATCGTCAGCATGGCGAATCTGATAGCTCCACTTCGAGATGGGTTGCGACACGCCCACGAGATCGACCTCCTGAAAGGCATCAGTACCCAGTGCGCCAATACCCACCTGACCGGCAATGACAACCAACGGTGTAGAGTCGAGCATGGCATCAGCCACACCCGTCAGTGTGTTCGTAGCACCTGGGCCGCTAGTGACAATCGACACGCCTACCTTTCCGCTTACACGGGCGTAGCCCTGAGCTGCATGAACAGCACCCTGTTCGTGGCGCACCAACACGTGGTGGAATGATTTCTTGTCGCCTCGCGTATAGTCGTAGAGCGAGTCATAGACAGGCATGATGCTTCCGCCAGGGTAGCCAAAGATGGTATCTACCCCTTCGGCCTTCAGCGCACGCATCAGTGCCTCTCGTCCTGTGATTATTTCTTTCATTCTTCTTTCTGTTTTCTATTTCTGCTAGTTCCTCTAGTCTTACTAGTCTCTCTAGTTTTACTAGGACTACTAGTGCTATTAGTTTGTCTAGTTTTTCTATTCAATGATTCTCACGCCACCTTTATCGGCTGAACTAACGCTCTGAGCGTAGGCACGCAGAGCCTTGCTGACCACGCGGTTGCGCTTTAGCGGCTGCTGTGGGCGCGCTGCCAGTTCCTCATCGCTGAGTTTCACGTTGATGCTGCGCGAAGGAATGTCAATAATGATAATATCGCCGTCCTTAATCTTGCCTATATTGCCACCGTTGGCAGCCTCAGGCGAGATATGGCCGATAGAGAGGCCACTGGTGCCACCCGAGAATCGTCCGTCAGTGATGAGGGCACACTCCTTGCCCAGATGCATACTCTTTATATAAGAGGTGGGATAGAGCATCTCCTGCATGCCGGGGCCGCCCTTGGGACCTTCATGGGTGATTACCACACAGTCGCCACTCTTCACCTTGCCGCCCAAGATGCCTTCGCAGGCATCTTCCTGCGAGTCGAACACCACGGCAGGTCCTTCGAAGTGCCACAGAGCCTCGTCGACACCAGCCGTCTTCACCACGCATCCGTCCTGTGCGATATTGCCGAAGAGCACAGCCAAGCCGCCATCCTTCGTATAGGCATGCTCCACATCGCGGATGCAGCCGTTGACGCGGTCGGTGTCGAGCGAAGGATAGAGTTCGCTCTGCGACCCCATTTTCGTAGAGAAGCGGTTACCTGGGGCGGAATAGTAGATGCTAGTGGGACTAGTAGAGCTAGTAGAACTAGTGAGACTAGTAATATCGTACGCCTTCATTGCTTCGGCAAGCGTCATGCCGTCAACACGCGGAGCAGAACTATCCACCAAGCCAGCCTTGTTCAGCTCGTTGAGGATGCCCAAAATTCCACCGGCACGTCCACACTCCTGCACACTGTACTTTTGTGTGTTGGGAGCCAGCTTGCACAGGCAGGGAACCTTTCGGCTCAAAGCATCAATATCGCTCATTTTGAAATCAGCACCAGCTTCCTGAGCGACTGCCAGCAGATGAAGCACGGTATTAGTAGAGCCACCCATTGCAATATCGAGCGTCATCGCGTTAAGGAAAGCCTTCCGTGTGGCGATGTTCCGAGGCAAGACGCTCTCGTCGCCGTCCTCATAATAGGCAAAGGCGTTCTTCACCACTTGGCGTGCAGCCTTCTTGAACAACTCGATACGGTTGGTGTGTGTGGCAAGAATCGTTCCGTTGCCAGGCAGCGACAGACCGATAGCCTCGGTGAGCGAGTTCATGGAGTTTGCCGTGAACATGCCGCTACACGAACCGCATCCAGGGCAGGCGCACGATTCCAGTTCTTTCATTTCCTCGTCGCTCACCGAAGGGTCGGCACCTTTCACCATCGCCGTAATCAGATCGGCATTCTCGCCGCGCCAGCGACCTGCCTCCATCGGGCCACCGCTGACGAACACCGTAGGGATGTTCAGTCGCATCGAAGCCATCAGCATACCAGGAGTCACCTTGTCGCAGTTCGAGATGCAAATCATCGCATCGGCCTTGTGGGCGTTAACCATATATTCTACAGAGTCGGCGATGATATCTCGTGAAGGCAGCGAATAGAGCATACCGTCGTGTCCCATAGCAATGCCGTCATCAATAGCAATCGTGTTGAACTCAGCGGCATAGCAGCCCATTTTCTCAATCTCTTCACGCACAATCTGTCCAATCTCATGCAAATGAGTATGACCGGGCACAAACTGTGTGAACGAGTTGACAATGGCAATAATGGGCTTGCCAAACTGTTCGTGCTTCATGCCGGTAGCTACCCAAAGGGCTCTGGCTCCGGCCATTCGTCTGCCTTCAGTACAGACGCTGCTTCTTAATTGGTGTTTCATTCTTTATTTTGTATTGGTTGAATCATTTAGTTCCGGCAACTCGTTGTCCAAGTCGGGCAACGGATGCTTAGGGTCTTCCTTCACGCCCAACTTCTTCAGTTCTGCAGCTTTCTGAACAATACTTAGCCGACCGTTCAGGCTCTTCTGAACGTCGTCGTAGTCGGTATGCAACTGCTGAATGTCGCGTCCTATCTTCCCTACCCTCTCTGTAAAGAGCCCAATACGCGACAGCAATTGTTCGGCCAACGATACAATGCGCTGCTGGTTCTCCGTCTGCCGGTGCTGTCGCCAGGCAATCTGGATCATGCGAAGGATGGCAAAAAGGTTTTGCGTGCTGGATATGAATACTTTCTGGTCGAAGGCTTCCTGCCACAATTTGGGTTCGCGCGCAAGAGCCACTTGCAGAGCGGCTTCATTGGGCACATACATAATCACAAAGTCGATAGCTGTCCTCGGCGGCTGTATATAGCGGCTGTAGTCCTTTGAGACCAGTTCCTTGACGTGCGACCTGAGGCTCTGCACATGACGGTCCAACAACTGCCGCTTCAACTGGTCGTTCGTTTCGTTCACGTAGTCATAGTAGGCCTTGATAGACACTTTTGCATCGATGACCACGTCTTGCCGGTCAGGATAGTGAAGCACCACATCGGGACGCATTTTCTGTCCTGACTCCTCGTTGATAATCATATTGCCGTCGTCGTCCATAATGGTGCCCTGCACGTCGTAGTCAATGCCCCGACGAAAGCCCTGTGAATCGAGCAGTTCCTGCAGCACCAGCTCGCCCCAGTCGCCCGCCTGCTTCGAGTCGCCTCGAAGAGCATTGGTCAGTCGGGTGGCCGTCTGATCCATTTTCTCAGCTTGCTCGCCCACCTGCCGCAAGCGTTCGGTCAGCGAGGCAGCTGTGCGTGCCTGCTCCTTGTCGCTTTCGCGAATGGCTTGTTGCAGTTGTTCAAAATTGTCGTTGATAGGTTTTGTGATGGCCTCCAAGCTCTCTTTGTTACGCGCCCTCAGCTGATCGCTACTTTCAGTCAACAGCCGTGCGGCCAGATTCCTGAACTGCTCTTGAGCCAGTTTCAGCTGTTCCTGAAACTGCTCGTTTCTCAGTTGTGCCTCGCGTGCGGTTTGTTCTTTGTGCAGTTGTGCCTCGCGTGCAATTTGCTCTTTGTGCAGTTGTGCCTCGCGGTCAGCTTGCTCACGCATCTGTTGCAAATCCTCATCGGTTTTCTCGCGCAGCAGGTCAAGCTCTCGCTGCCTCACCTCACACTGCACGCGCAGATCGGCCACTTTTTTCTGCATCCACGCATAAATGGCAGCCGCGCCTATCACAACACCTATTATAATATAGAGTAGCACCATCCGTTTTCTGTTCTAATCGAATATGCGGTTTTCATCCTCCAGTTCTTCACCCTCGCCGAAGTCATCAGCATCGCCCTGATCATCGGCCGACATTCTGCAGGGGTCGAAGCCCTCAGGGAAGTCGAAATGCTCGTTCTGGTTGTAGTCGAGTGTCTCGTCTGCATATACTTTCTGCATGTAGTAGGCAAAGATGGGCAGTGCCATCGTGGCACCTTGTCCCATAGCCATGCTGTTGAAGTGTATGTCGCGATCGTCGCCGCCCACCCAGCATCCGCTGACCAGTCGCGGCGTAACGCCCATGAACCAAGCGTCAGAGTTCTTATTCGTTGTGCCCGTCTTGCCGCCCATTTCGGCAGTCAGGTTGTAGCGGAAACGCAAGCGTCCGCCCGTACCTCCGTCGACCACAGCCTTCAGCATGTAGAGCATTTTGTGGGCACTATGCTCACTGATCACTTCGTTCATACGCGGTTCGAACTTTGCCACTTCGTTGCCCTCGCTGTCCACTATGCGTGTGACATACAACGGAGCCATTCGGATGCCGTGATTGACAAATGCCGTATAGGCACTCACCATTTCCTGTACGGTGATATCACAGGGCCCCAGGCAGAGAGCCATTGATGGATGTATCTCAGGGTTGCGAATGCCGTATTCATGCAACAGTTGAACGAAGGCCTCAGGATTCAACCGCGACATCAGATAGGCTGATATCCAGTTGTTCGACTGCTGCAGACCCCATTTCAGGGTGACCATCTCGCCGTAATGCGACTTGCTGCCGTTTCGTGGTGTCCAAGGACGGCCAGCCACCATATAGGTCTGCTGTACATTGGGAGCCAGGTCGCAGGGTGTCATTCCGTCTTCCATTGCCAGCGAGTAGAGGAAGGGCTTGATGGTCGAACCCACCTGTCGGCGTCCCTCTGTGGCCATATCGTAGGCGAAGTGCTGGAAGTCGAGTCCTCCCACATAGGCTTTCACATGTCCGTTCTGTGGGCACATGCTGAAGAAGCCTGTGCGCAGGAACGACTTCAGGTAGCGTATGGAGTCCATAGGGGTCATCAGTGTGTCTATATCGCCATGATAGCTGAACACTTGCATCTCTGTCTTCTTGTTGAAGGCCGCCAGTATCTGCTCGTCATTATATCCTGCTGCCTTCATGGTGCGATAGCGGTCGCTCTGCCGCATGGCACGGTTCAGGATATCGTTCATCTGCTGGGTAGAGAGGTCGCTGTAAGGGAAGTTCTTCTTCACCTTCCGTCCCTCGTTGAAAGCCGGCTGCAGGAACTTCACCACATGGTCGTAGCAGGCCTGCTCGGCATAGTTCTGCATGCGCGAGTCGACGGTGGTGTATACCTTCAGACCATCGGTGTACAGGTTGTAGCTGTCGCCGTCGCGTTTTTTGTTCTTATGGCACCAGCCGTACAGCGGATCTTGCTCCCAGGCAATCGAGTCGAGGTGATATTTGATGTAGCCCCACGACGGATAGTCGCTGAGCACGGGCTTCTTTGCCAGCATGTAGCGGCGCAGGAAGTCGCGGAAATAGGTGGCAATGCCGTCCTTATGGTCGTTCACGTGGAAGTGCAGTTCCATGGGTTGTGCCGAGCAGCTGTCGAACACTTCCTGTGTGATGTAGCCCTCTTTCAGCATTTGTCCCAGCACCACGTTGCGCCGCGAGCGTGAGCGTTCAGGAAAGCGCACAGGATTGAAGTAGCTGGGATTCTTACAGAGACCCACCAGCGTGGCACACTCGTTGAGGTTCAGCTCGGAAGGCTCTTTCGAGAAATAAGTGTTGGCAGCCGTCTTGATGCCGACGGCATTGTGCAGAAAGTCGAAGTAGTTCAGATAGAGCGATATGATTTCGTCTTTCGTGTAGATACGCTCCAATTCTACGGCTATCACCCACTCGTTGGGCTTCTGCAACAGGCGCTCGAATGAGGAATGGGCCGTTTCGCTGAACAACTGCTTGGCCAACTGCTGAGTGATGGTCGATGCGCCGCCTGCCGATTTCTGTCCCAACAGACCGCGCTTCACGATAGAGCGCATCAGTGCATAGAAGTCTATGCCCGAGTGTTCATAGAAGCGTGCATCCTCGGTTGCCACAAGGGCCTGAATGAGCTCTGTCGGCAGTTTAGAGTAGTCGACCATCACACGGTTCTCCCTGCTCAGGCTCCAAGTGCCTATCAGCTTACCGTCGTCTGAATATACCTGAGTAGCAAAACGGCTGATGGGATTCTGCAGGTCTTCAATGGGCGGACGATATCCGAACCATCCATCCACAATGCCCCAAAAGCCTATTGCTACCGCGATTACGCCTGTCAACAACAACGCCCAAAGAACTGTAACCACAGGTTGCCACCACGAACTGCCTAATATCTTTTTCTCCATCTTTATGCGAACTAATATATTGACTTCTAACACTACTTGTTAGAAAGTGCAAAGGTAGTCATTTCGGCTCATATTACCCCCATTTTAAGATTAAAATTCGCTAAGATTGCAAAAAAAAGCCTCTTCGCTATTCCGTCTGCAGTATTTTTTGTACTTTTGCGGCACATTTACCAATACCCCTCCTTATGGACAAGCATAACTTTGTAACCATCGCCGATCTCACTCGCGAGAAAATACTCTATATGATTGAGATGGCACAAGAGTTCGAGCGGCATCCCAACCGCGAACTGCTGAAGGGGAAGGTGGTTGCCACCTTGTTCTTCGAACCGTCCACTCGCACCCGTCTGTCGTTTGAAACTGCCGCCAACCGGCTTGGTGCCCGTGTCATCGGTTTTGCCGATCCGAAAGTAACCAGCGGCACAAAGGGCGAGACGCTGAAGGACACCATCCTGATGGTGGCCAACTATGCCGACGTGATTGTGATGCGCCACTACATCGAGGGGGCTGCCCAGTATGCTTCTGAGGTGAGCCCCGTTCCCATTGTGAATGCCGGCGACGGTGCCCACCAGCATCCCTCGCAGTGCATGCTCGACCTCTACAGCATCTACAAGACGCAGGGCACGCTGGAGAACC
>ERZ842401.4769-NODE-4769-length-15507-cov-4.481232_pt1 | contig 15507 bp, 16 predicted proteins | sample MGYA00521270_ERZ842401 | MGnify/ENA primary metagenome ERZ842401 (study PRJEB31892, sample SAMEA3878208) | bioreactor metagenome | biome: Moose rumen | place: Sweden | collected 2011-10 | study: EMG produced TPA metagenomics assembly of the PRJEB12797 data set...
GGCGACCACCGAGATCTACACTCTTTCCCTACACGACGCTCTTCCGATCTACCAATTCCGTAGCGCATTCTTACAACCTCTTGTTCTCGTTCTTTCAATGTTGAAATGACCATTTCAATGTCATTTTGTAATTCTTCAAATTCAGCATTTTCCGTGGCGGAGGCATTGGTGTCTTCCAAAATATCCGCAACACTCATATCTTTTCCGTCATCACTTTCTAATCCGTTTTCTATGGAAATAGTCTTTGTGTAGGCGGATAAAAACATTGTTAATTTATCTTGTGAAATATTCATTTTTTTTGCCACATCGCCGATTTCTACATTTCCGTTGTTGGATTGCTCCATCTCAGATTTAATTTTTGAAAATTTAGAAAGTGTTTCTTGGATATAAACGGGAATTTTCATACAATGTGATTGTTCGGAAATTGCCTTGAACATTGATTGTTTAATCCACCATGTTGCATATGTTGAAAATCTGTAGCCTAATTTGTAGTTAAATTTTTCGGCAGCAATCATTAATCCTAAATTTCCCTCTTGAATTAAATCAACAAACGGGATTTTTGAAATGTGGATAGCTTTTTTGGCAATTGTTACAACGAGTTTTAAATTTGATTGAATAAGTTTAATTTTGGCCTCTTTGTCGCCTTCTTGCGCGCGCTTTGCAAGGTCACATTCTTCATCTTGCGTAAGTGCAGGATAATTCGCAAGTTCTCTCACATAATTTGTCAAAATGTCATCATCACTGCTTGCTATAACTTCGTTTTTTGCCGGATTAGACGAAGTTACCTTCATTTGTACGGGTAAATTTTCACTCATAAGAACTCCTCTTCTTGCCCGCTCGCAATTTTATGCACTTTGAGCGGGGAAACATAAACTTAAGAACACGATTTATACACTAGTATATACTTTAATATATACCCGGTATATATTAAAGTATATACAAAATTTGATTATTATTTTACAATTGTTTACAAATTGCGATTAAAAACTCATAACTTGTAATATTATGTTTTTTGAATTAGAATAAAAGAAAAAGGGGAGAACTATGAAGAAGAAAATTTTTATAACATTGGGAATTATTTTTGCACTGGCTGTTACAACTATTGTTGGTTACGGTTTAGAAACGGGACTTGTAAAAGGTAAGCAGTCTAAACCTTCAGATTACAAGGTTGGTGTAACATTTAACGAGGCCGTTGCTTCTGATAAACCTATGTTAGTTTTATTTTATGCTGACTGGTGCGGGTATTGTTTAAGATTTATGCCTAAATTTGTAATTCTGAACACTATGTATTCATCTAAATACAGTGTTGTAATGATTGATATTGAGGATATGGCCTATAAATCTCTAATTGATTCTGCAAATCTTACCGGCTTCCCGACACTTTCGGTAATTGATCCTAAGTATGATTTCAGGTTTACCGTTAATCAGGGGACATACGGCGACATTTCTAAATTGAAGGTTGAATTGGACAGGTATTTAAAAGTTCGTAAATTGCTTGATAAGACTTCAGAGGCAAAATAAAAAAGTATAAAAAAAAGACCTTGTTTGTATTCAAGGCCTATCCGTTTAAATAAGAAGAGAGAGCTTTATACTTATATAAAGTCCAAACAAATTAAAAAGTTGCTAGTAATGCGGAGTTTTATTAAGAAATATTAAATTGAATTTATAAAAGATGAGCAGAGAGAAAAAAAGTGTAGCAGGGATATTTTTTGAAGGATTTGGAATATATGTTATGAACTTAAAGCAGTTTATAACATATATGGCGTTTCCTGTTTTGGGGCAGATTTTAGGATTGATATTAACGTTTTGGTTAGTTTTCACGTATAGCTCTCATTTACCTGAAATTATTGAAAAGTATGAATTAATGGATAATTTTACGACAATATCTTTGAGTATTGTTTTATTGACATTACCGGGGTTGTTTATTGTGACAAAGGCTGTGTGGGATTATGTAATTGCTTATTGTGCATTAAATTCCATGACGCAAGGAGCAATGGAGACCGGTAAAGTTTATGATTTTAAGGCGCATAATAATGTTGCATATGCAAGAATTGCAACTTATATAGCTTTGTGGATAATATTCGGGATGTTTTCGCTTGTGGCATCTATTCCTATATTTTGGCTGTTATTGATACTTTTTGTATATTTTGCAATGATATTTCAGGTATTTACGTTTGAACATAAACTTGGTCCGACAGAGATTTTTGAAAAAAGTTTCAGGCTGACGAAAGGCCATTTCTTCGGGAATTTTGTATTGATGGCTATTTTAGGGGTTTTGTCATACCTGATTATTCCAAAAGGGGTAGAGGTTGTATTTGATTTTACGAATTTGACGAGATTTTTAAACGGTTTATTTTCAGCGTGGTGTGCTAATTTACCGTTAGAACAGATAAATAATTTTACTCAAGTTACAAATATTACGGTTACTTCGGTTAGTCTTGCCCAAATGCTGACTTTTCAGGTTGCATCGTTTATCGGAATCGGGTTCACTTTACCTTTAAGGTCAATATGCTGGACTTTAAGATATGAGAATTTAAACGAAGGATTTGAGGATAGAAAGTCAAAGATTGTTAAAAAATCCCGTAAGGTTTCTGCTAAAACCGCAAAAAAATCGACAAATTCTTCCGTTAATAAAACGCCGTCATTTAAAATAGAATCAAGAAAAATTGATCCTGAAATAATAAGACGTGCAAGATTAGAGGATGATGAATATTAGATGTTTAAATGTAAAAAATGTAAATCCGTTGATAAATTTGAATTAATGTTTTCACCGGGCTATCAAGGAAAGCAAAATTATTCGACAAAATATAACAAGAACGGGGATATAGAAATTACGGTTGACGGATATACGTTTGTGCCGGATTTAAAATTTATGAATGATTATGCGGTATGCAGGTATTGCGGTCAGATTTATTGCTGGGATTATGAATAAAATTCAGGGGGAAAAATGAGCGAAAATATAAGGTTAGACGGACGTAAAAATGACGAATTGCGTGAAATAAAATTTACGCGCGATTTTACAAAAAATGCTAAAGGTTCAGTGCTTGCAGAATTTGGGAATACTAAAGTTATAACGACTGTTTCCGTTGAAAATACAAAACCGAAATGGATGGATAAAGAGGATAACAGAGGTTGGCTGACGGCCGAATATTCACTTTTACCTTCGTCAACTTCAACAAGATGCCAAAGAGAGCGGACAAAAATATCGGGCAGAACTCAGGAAATACAAAGATTGATTGGCAGGAGCTTGAGGGCATGCCTTGATTTGAGTAAAATGACTGATTTAACATTTACTGTCGATGCAGACGTAATCCAAGCGGATGGCGGTACAAGAACGGCAAGTATTTGCGGAAGTTTTTTGGCACTAAAAATCGCGGTTGAAAAATTGCTGAAAGAGGGCATTTTAAAAGAAAATCCGATAATTGAACCTATCGGGGCAATATCCGCGGGTATTGTTGGCGGAAATATTATGGTGGATTTAAATTACGCTGAAGATTCAAATGCGCAGGTTGACAGTAATATCGTTCTTACCCAATCGGGTAAAATTATAGAGCTTCAAACTACGGCTGAGGGAGAACCGTTTGGCGAAGATCAACTTTTACAAATATTTAATCTTGCGAAACAAAGTATTGAAAAAATTATCGGAATGTATTAGTCTTTTCATGTAAGTATATTTGGTAATTTATAAGGAGAAAATCAAATGAAAAAATTAGTTTTATTGGCAATGGTTTTAACACTTACAACAACAGCATCATTTGCAGCATTTTCTTTGACTGATACTGCATCAAAAATTAACTCAAGCGTAAATAATGCAGCATCAAAAGTTACATCAAACGTAAATAAGTCTGCATCGTCTGTTCAAAGTGCCCAAGACAAGGCAATTGCAAAACAAAAAGCAGAACAAGAAAAATTAGCTAAAAAACAAGCTGCTCAAAAGGCTAAAGCAGAAAAACAAAGAGCAAAATTACTGGCAAAACAAAAGGCTGAACAAGAAAAATTAAATGCGGCTCAACAGGAAGTTGAAACTAAAAAGAACTTGTTTAAACAGTTGTTCACTTGGGAATAATTAAAGTTTTTAATAATTAAAATACCGGCCGGAAAATTCTCCATTGCCGGTATTTTTTATATACAGGTATTTTGCATAACTATTAACCAAGCCTTGCAGCTTTTAATTTTAATTCTTCATCAATTATTTCTGTCATGGTTTGTTTAAAACTATTGGCCACATCCTTTGTTTTTGCTTCAAATCTGAGTGTAAAAACAGGTTCGGTGTTGCTTTGTCTGATTAGTGCAAAGCCTCCGTCAAAGACTATTCTCATACCATCCAATGTGATTATATCTTTAATTTCAAAACCGAAGATTTGCGGATTATTTTGAATTTTTGATTTAACGGCTTCTAAAACCGATTTTTTTAATTCATTAGGGCAAGGATATCTTAATTCAGGGGATGAATAAACTTCATCAAACGGTTTCAAAAGTTCTGATATAGAGAAATTTGAATTTATTTTTTTATGTTTGGAAACAATTTCCAAAATTCTGCATCCTGCATAAATGGCATCATCAAAGCCATAGTATCTGTCTTTAAAAAATGTATGTCCGCTCATTTCGCCGGCTAAAATGGCGCCGGTTTCTTTCATTTTGGATTTAATATAACCGTGACCTGTTTTTGCCATAACGGACTTACCTCCGATTTTGTCTATTGTGTCAAAAAGTACTTGTGAACATTTAACTTCACTTACTACGCTTGGAACATCGTCCCTCTGTTTAATCATATCTTGAGCATATATAAGCAGAAGCTTGTCACCTGTCAAATATCTGCCTTCATTATCTACGACACCTATTCTATCGCTGTCACCGTCAAACGCTATTCCTAAATCTGCCTTTTCGTGTATTACAACTTCTTTCAAAGTGTCTAAAGTTGCTTCTACACTCGGATTTGGGTGGTGATTCGGGAAATTGCCGTCAGGTTCTGAGAAAAGTTCAATGACTTCACAACCTAGTTTTTTGTATAATTCCGGTGCTACAATTCCTCCTGTAGCATTTGCGCTATCAACAACAACTTTAACCCCTTCACAATTTTTGCCGAAGCGTGAAAGCATATCTTTTATGTAATCTGCAACAAGATTATAGGTTTTTAGCTGGCCGTTTTTATTTTCATTTTTGGAAGCTTGTAAAGATGAATATGTAAATTCTTTAACTTCTTTAATTTCTTCTTCATTTAATGTGCAGCCGCAATAAGTCATCTTTAATCCGTTATATTCGCTCGGATTATGACTTGCCGTAACAATTGCGGCACCCGTAATCTTTTGACCATCGGTAATATCAGACGGTATTCCGTGCGCTTCTGAGTAATAACCGATAGGAGTTGGCGCAAGTCCAAGATCAACAACATTTGCTCCCGTTGAAATTATTCCTTCAATCAGTGCTTTTGTTAATGAAGGAGAATGGAGCCTTGCATCTCTTGCAGCAGTTATCCAAATCTCATTAGAGGAAAGCCCGCTTTCCTTCATTAGATATTTAACATACCCCTTCCCCGTTGCATTGAAAAGTTCTTCGGTTATATCTTCGCCGTAAATTCCTCTTATATCGTTCTTGCCAAATGCACTGTCATATTTTTCCATATTAATCTCCTCAAATATTGATTTTATTACGTTAGATTATAACATGGAAAATAAAACTATCAAATATTGAGGAGATTAAAGCCGGAAATAAAAAGTTTAATATCTAGTCATCTACAGGTATCGTGATAATTAAATTATTACCTTCACGGTGTTTTGCCATATCTCTAAGTCTGACGTTTTTACCAAATACATAGGATTGAGAAACTTTTACCATTTTTTCACCGCTTCTTGAATTAGTAATTCCTGCGCCCTCAATCATAAGTGTTTGACCGTTTGAAGTTACGTGAACATTTTTGTCGTTGTTGTCAAAAGGTTTTAAATCTATTACAAGTTGATAGTTATCATCTGTTTGACTCATATTTACAACACCCTGTTCACCGCCGTTAAATATTTTATCTTGTCCGAAATTTCTTTGCATATCACGGTCAAAACGCTGCTGTTCACGTATAAAATCTCTGTCCATTCTGTTCATTTCTTTATGCATTTGATGCATAGGGTTAAACATGGTTTTCATATATAAATCGCCAAGGGTATAAAATGCCATAAAAGCACCTAAAAATACCAATAATCCCGTCATTAAACATTTTACCCAGTCCGATTTACAATTGCAAAAGCGATTTTCACCGTGGTTATGGTGATGTTCTTCGTAGTTATTTTGTTCGATAAATTCGTTATTCTCGTCCATTTTTGCCTCCATAATTAATCTACTTTGAAATAATAAAAATAAATTTAAATTTTGTCTATTGCCAAGTATAATTAGCCCAATTATTTTTCAAGTTCCTGAAGTTTTTTATATAATTTAATTTGCTCATCGGACAAGTTTTTGGGGATAACAATTTTAACCCTTGCATTAAGATTTCCTCTCCCTTTATCAGACGGTAAGCCTAAATTTTTAAGTCTGAGCATTTGACCTGATGAAGTTTTTGGCGGAATTTTAATGGTAATTTTCCCGTCAGCAGGAGTTTGAATTTCTTTTTTTACACCTAAAACAGCTTCACTTGGTGTTATTTCAATATCTTGGATAATATCAATGCCGTCAGTTTCAAGTGTTGAATCTTTTATTTTTAAAATAAGGTATAAATCACCTTTTTGTCCGTAGGCATCGGTTTTTCCGGCGCCCTTAACTCGAATTTTTTGACCTTCTTTTGCGCCCTTTGGAATTCTAACCTTAAAGGTTTCTTTTTTGCTTACAAAGCCCGTTCCTCCGCAATTAGGGCAAAACCCTCCGTTTGGCGGACATTGAGTGCATTTTTCCATATTGCTTATTGTTACACTGACAGGTTCATTACTCAGTAAATCCCCAATTGTAACGTTAAGAGTTTTTGTTATATCAAGGTTATCGGCTTGCTGTTGAGCTCCTCTTGTATAACGGTTTCTTGTACCTGAAGTCCCGCCTTGCATTCCTTGAGTAAAATCAAATCCTCCAAAATTCATTCCTTGGGTGCCTTGCGCTCCGCCCATCATATCGCCGAAAAGCGAACTGAAGAAATCGGAAAATCCGCCCATATTCCCGCTAAAATTGAAGGTTTGGTACCCGCCTGAATTTCCGCCGAAGTTAAAATGTTCAAACCCCGGAGGCGGAGTATATTCGGCACCGCCTTGCCAGCCTGAGCCAAGGCTGTCATATCTTTGCCTTTTTTGTTTGTCGGATAGTACCTCGTAGGCTTCGTTTATATCTTTGAATTTTGCCTCGGCCTCTTTGGTTTTATTAACGTCAGGGTGATATTTTCTTGCAAGTTTTCTGTAAGCGGATTTAATTTCAGAATCCGTAGCCTCGCGTTTTACACCCAGTATTTCATAGTAATCTTTATATTGCATAATCTTCTCCTTTTATTATATTAATATAAATAATTATTTTTTATATAAAAATTAATTATTTTTTAATAACTTATTTATCCACCAAAAGTATGACCAAAAATCTTTCAAATATGCTACAATGTCGGGATGGAGAACTTTCCGAAAAAACCGTTTAATGTATCATCAACAAACTCGACATCAAAAACCGTAATGTCAGGTGAAGATATGCTGACATTAAATTCCGAAACCGAAAAAAATGCTAAGATAGCGAGTGATACCCTTAATAAATTGGTGCATAATTTCAACTTCAGTACAAAAAAAATTATGCAATTTATAAGTGCCAAAGGAACACCTATAATTTTGCTTGATAACGCAAAGCAAAAAATTCAAAAACATGGATTTGAGATTGGATTTGTACCTGATACATTTGGCTTTGGCGCATTAGCATTGAATATTATGGCGGGTACTTCATTGCAGTTTCAATCTCCTGCTATGATAGTTTTGGATAAGAAAAAAGTCGGATTAGATGTTGCTTTAGTGAGTTTTTACAAGTGGTATGCTTATTATATGGATATGCCGGGGTTGGATGAGAATGCTCAAAGGTTATTGAGGAAAGCTTCTAATAACAAATTAAATATGAAAAGTTTGAAATTAGACGATATGACTGCGCTAAAGGAGGCTTTAACCCGTGATAAAGAAGCAACGAATTTTGCTCTTTCTATTGTAAGGGAAGTTGAGGCTTCAAAAAAAATGAAGGATTCCGGAACTACAAAAATGTAGAAGAAATTCTTGTTATAAAAAAATTTTTATGCTAAACTCACAGACGTAACAGATTTATATAAGGAAAGATAAGAGATATGCAAGCCCGCAGAGCAGCACGCGAATTAGCGTTTATATTATTTTCACAATTTGACAAAAAAATAACTACATATTCAAAGGAAACACTTAATGACATAGTTTTAAAGTCGGTTAGGGTGCTTTCGGATAATGCAAGTGATGAACTTAAATCAACAGTAAATTCACTTGTAACAATCAAGGAAGATATCAAGATGTATGAGGCTAATCACGAAACGAATTTAAATCGTCCGTTGGATTCTTCAAATGTTCCCGTAGAAATTCCTATGACATCTGATATGATAGAAAAAATTGATATGATGATTGATGTTGGCGAAAAAGCGCTTGCCGCATTAGAGATTGCTGAATTTTCCGTATTGGATTCAAAAAATGAAGTTAACGGTTATGCCGTAGAAATTGCGGAATTTTTTCAAAAAAATCATAAGGAAATTGATGATATTATTCAAAAATACGCAAAGAATTGGAATATCGGACGTTTGGTTAAAATGGACAAGGATATTTTGCGTATAGCAATTTGTGAACTATTATATATAAAAGATGCGCCGATGAAAGTTGTTGTTGATGAAGCTCTTGAGCTTGCAAAGAAATATTCGACTGACGACAGCGCATCGTTTATAAACGGTATTCTTGCCAAAATTATCGTTGACTACGGATTGAAATAATGTTTGGATTTTTTAAAGAAAAATTTGAGGGTTTAAAATCCACCATCTCAAATACAAAAAATGCGCTCGTATCAAATGTTGTTGATACCCTAAATGAAGAAAGTGAATTTTCCGAATATGTACTTGATGATATGGAAGATTTGTTAATAGGCGCGGATTTGGGAGTCGGATATTCCGGCGAACTTGTTGACAAACTGCGCAATCAAACCAAAATTAAACCGTCTGATGTTAAAAAATATTTGAAATCGGAATTTGAAAATGTTTTACTTGAGGCCGGTACAACCGAGTTAAATTATACAGATAACGAGTTAAACATATATTTTATCACAGGAGTTAACGGTGTCGGCAAAACGACATTAATTGCAAAGCTTGCATATAAATTTAAATCTGACGGTAAAAAGGTTTTGATTGCGGCGGGTGATACTTTTCGTGCGGCGGCAGAGGAGCAGCTTGATATATGGTCAAAGCGCGCAGGTGCGGATATTGTAAGACGTGACAAGGCGGATCCTGCTTCTGTTGTTTTTGAAGCGATTGAAAAAGCTAAACGGGAAAATTATGATGTTATTTTGATTGATACTGCGGGTAGATTGCAGAATAAATTCAATCTTATGGAAGAACTTTCCAAAATAAAATCCGTCATTGATAAAAAAGCACCTGAGGATTTGAGGGAGTGCATTCTTGTATTGGATGCAAACACAGGGCAAAACGGGCTTAATCAGGCTAAAGTTTTTAAGGAAGCCGTAAATTTAACCTCTGTAGCTCTCACGAAATTGGATGGTTCGGCAAAGGGTGCAATAGTTTTGGCGGTAGCAAAAGAGATGAAATTGCCTGTAAAATTAATCGGAGTGGGTGAAAAAATGGAGGATTTGAAGCCGTTTAATCGTGAAGAATTTATCAATGCTTTGTTTGATTAGATTTCAAATACATTTTCCGCACAATTTTGAAATCGGGCATTTGTCGCAGAGCGGGCGTTGAGGTTTACAGATATTTTGACCGTGAGTTACAAGAAGTGTATTTATATCAAGCCAATATTTTACGGGTAATTTTTCTCTGAGTGCAAATTCTGTTTCCTCCGGAGTTTTTGTATTCACATACCCAAGTCGATTGCAAATTCTATGCACATGCACATCCACGCATATGGCAGGTATCTGAAATCCTTTTGCCAATACTAAATTTGCCGTTTTTCGACCGACTCCGTTGAATTTTATTAATTCTTCTATAGTATCGGGAATTTTCCCGTCAAGATTTTTGACAATTTCTTTTGAAAGCTCTACTATTTGCTTTGCCTTATTTTGGTAAAATCCTACCGGATAAATTGCCTTTGCCAAAATTTCAGGGGAACATTTTGCAAAATCTTCAGGCGTCTTACCGAGTTTCAGCATCCTCAAAGTCGCAGGATAAGTTGTTCTGTCGTTTGTTCTTAAGCTCAATATGCACGCTATTAAAACCAAATACGGATTTCTAAATTCCTCCATCAATTGAACAAATTCACTTCTTGGCTCATCCGCCTTTTTTAAATCGTCAATAATTGAATCTATATCTATATCTGCCATTTCTTAATCCCTTTTTATTATTATAGCAAATCCGGCAAGATTTTAAAAATTGTAAGTAAAATATCAACAAGTTGTAATATTTTAAGTTGTATGTTAAACTTTGAATATTGAGGAGAGATTTATGAAGACAGTGATTGATAAGTTATCTAACGGAATTGAATTGGCATATAAAAAAAATGAAAAAACCCCGCGACCGACTTTGTGTGTAAATTTTTCGTTGAATTCTGATGAGAAAAAAGTCGGAATTTATGCAATTATGACACAATTATTTATGCAGGGAACAAAAAACCGTACCGCGGAAGAAATTGCAAGGGAATTGGATTTGTATGCTATAGATTTTTCTGTTGATACGAAACTGGATTTTGTGTCTTTTAAGTTTACTTGTCTTAATGAGGACTTTGAGAAGGCTTTGGAAATTACATCCGATATAATCAAAAACACAACTTTTGATGAATTTGAAAAGGAAGTTGAAAAGGCTAGGGGTGAAATTATCGCCAAACTCGATTCTCCTCGTGCAAAGGTTGTTGATTTATTCTATTCAACTATGTTTGAAAACCATCCGTATGGACATACATCCGCAAAAGTGCTTGAAAATCTTGATAATATTACAAAGGAAGATGTTATTGAGGCGTATCAAAATATATTACAAACGAGCAAAAAAGTTTGTGCATTTGTCGGAGATATTGATATAGAAACGGTTAAAAATCTGTTGGAAAAATTTCTTTCTGATGCTATTCCTTCTGTTGAGAGTGATTCTTTACGCTCTAAGCCTGAATTAATTAAAGCAAAAAGTGTTGAAGTGTTGAAACCTGATGTAAACCAAGCCCATATAATGAAGGGTTGGATTACTCCGACTCATGATTCTCCTGATTACCCGTCGTTGGTATTGTTGGATGTTATTCTTGGGGCAAGCGGTTTGAGTTCACGACTTTTCCTCGAATTGAGAGAAAAGAAAGGGCTTTGCTATGTAGTTAGAAGCCATTTTGAATCGCTTGGCCTTTGCGGAAATTTTTATATTTATATTGCAACAGAACCTAAAAATATTAAAACTTCCTTAGACGGTTTTGAAGAAGAAATTCGGAAAATTAAGGAAATAAAAATATCTGAAGAAGAATTATTTAACGCAAAAAATAATTTGTTTGGTAAATATGAATTTTTGCTTGAAACTAATGCTCAGCAGGCATCTACCCTTGCTGTTTACGGGATTTATGACGTTGGATACGATTTTTTGGAAAGATTTAAAGAAAAAGTTAAAAAAGTTACTCCTGAAGATATTATGCAGACTGCCCAAAAATATTTTGGCGAAAATTCAGTAACAGCTATTTTAAAACCTTAAAGTTATTTACATCCCTTTTGTGGAGGGGTATTTAGAAGGTAGGAAGGTAAGAGAATAGAAGATAGGCTGTCTATAAAAACGCTTGACAAATTTGAAAACGTAGTAAATAATGAAGATGTGCGCCGAATTGTGCGGAGTTATGAACAAACAGGAGGGGAAAAATTTCCTCTCCCGCCTTTAGTAAATTATACAAAAATTAGAAATTTAAGCCTTCTTCACGAGCTGCATCAGCTAATGCTTGAACACGACCGTGATATAAGAAGCCTCCTCTATCAAATACTACGCATTCAATGCCGGCTTTTTTAGCTTTTTTTGCTATTTCTGTTCCAACAACTTTTGCGGCTTCGATATTTCCGCCATGAGCAAGTTTTTCCTTTAAATCTTTGTCGTTTGAAGATGCTGAAGCAAGCGTTACATGATTTACGTCATCAATTAATTGAGCATAAATATGTTTTGTGCTTCTGTAAACTGCCAATCTCGGAAATTCAGGAGTTCCTGACAATTTAACTCTTAAAGTTCTGTGTCTTTTTTGTACTTTTGGTTTTCTGATTTCTTGTTTAATCATTTTTAATTTCCTTTCATACCCAAACTTGCTTGATACCACTCAAGAGTTTATGCGGGCTTTTGTTTGCGCTATTTACTATTTTTTACCGGCTTTTCCGGCTTTACGTCTGATGTATTCGCCTTCATATCTGATACCTTTGCCTTTATAAACTTCAGGCGGACGTTTTCCTCTGATTTCAGCGGCAACATCACCAACTGTCTGTTTGTTAGTGCCTTTTACAGTAATCAAAGTATTTTTTTCTACAGAAATTGTAATTCCTGTCGGAGGAACAACCAAAACCGGATGAGAATATCCCAACGCTAAGTTAAGGTTTGAACCTTCCATATTCGCACGATAACCGACACCTTGAATTTCAAGACGCTTTTCAAACCCTTTTGTAACGCCTAATACTGCGTTTGCAATAAGGGTTCTTGTTAACCCGTGCAATGAACGAGCTTGACGAGAATCATCAGCTCTTGAAACAACTACGTGACCGTTTTCAACTTTTACACTGATTTCAGGTCTTACGTGAACTGTTTCCGTACCCAATGAACCTTTTACGGTAACATCGTGGTCGTTAACTTTAACTTCTACACCTTGCGGAAGTTCGATAGGTAATTTTCCTATTCTTGACATAATTTGTTCTCCTTTTTGGTATTAACAGTTATTGAAACTATTGTTTCGGGCCTTTCTACCAATTACGCCCACGGCTTAAAATATAGCCTAAACAAAATTATTTGTCAAAGCATATTTATCAATTCTTAACATTTTCCTTGCAATTAATGTTTGTTTGTAATAAATTCTACTTACAGTTCCGAACTGCCGAAATACGCTTTTTATGAGCAAATGTTAATTCGGTAAGCGGTGTAATTACTCGGATACTACCTGTAACTGTAGGCAAGTCCGACAAGTTTAAGCTAAAAATAGCTTATAAAGGAGAAAATTATGAATACAGATCCTATAGCAGATATGCTAACAAGAATCAGAAATGCAAATACTGTTTTGCATCCGTCAGTAGAAATGCCATCTTCAAAATTGAAAGTTGAATTGGCTAAGCTTTTGAAAGAAGAAGGCTTTATCTCTGATTACGAAGTTAAGGAAGACGGTAAATTTAAGCTTCTTCACATAACTTTGAAATACGATATGAACAACAAACCTGTTATCTCAAAACTTGAAAGAGTTTCTAAACCTGGTTTGAGAAGTTATTGCAAAGCTAAAAACCTTCAAAAAGTTTTGGGCGGTTTAGGTATCGCAATTGTTTCTACAAGCAAAGGTTTGATGACAGATAGAAAAGCCAGAAAAGAAAATGTTGGCGGAGAAGTTCTTTGCTACATCTGGTAGTTAATTCTTAAACACAAAAAATCGGAATGTTTTATTCAAACATTCCGATTTTTTTATCTTTATTTTGTTATTTATATAACGGTGAAAGCTTTGCAACTTGCTGCGGAATTTGGCCTTCAGGTATTGACATATAAACTCTATAGTCAATTACAGGGAAACAGTTATCAATGCTTTCAATTTGTTGTAATTGTGCATCATCAATATTTCCGCTCTCAATCATATCACAGATTTTTTCAAATCTTTCAACATGTTCTCTGAACCTGTCTGTTGCATAATCCTTCGCCTGCCAAGTTGTAATCAAAAACGGCCAATCAGAACTTTGTAACAATAAATTTTCTCTTGCCATTTGATTTAAGGCTCTGTGCAAAAGTTTATCTTCAGGTATTTCAGGATATTTATCCGCAATTGCGCTTATACGTTTTTCACAAGAATGAATAATCGGCCACATCCATTCAGTTAAGTGGTTTTGCCATACGTAGAAATGACCGCCTTGCCCCCAAGAACTTTCAGGGATTTGGATAGCTTCTTTTGGCGGATATTTGCGAATATATTCGCCCGCAGTCAAGCGTTCAACTTCAGGAACGTAATTGTTAAATTTACGTATTACCTGTTTTATAAATTCAACGCCCTCAAACCACCAGTGTCCGTATAATTCCGTATCAAACGATACCATTACAAGCCCTTCTTGTCCGTCGTGCGACTTTTTGTAATCGTTTAACATATGGTAAATCATTGTTGTATAGTGATCGGAATTTTCATTAACTTTGTTTTGTGCCAAAACCGGATCATAAAGCATTTTGTTACCTAAATCACATTTTGAAGAAGTTATTCTCCAATAATGCATACCGGATTTATCATCTTTTTTATGAAATTCTCTATATACGCCATCACCCGGATAACCGTCAGCGGCAGACCATACCTGATATCCTGCGCGTTCATTTCTGCCCATAACTGCAACCTGTGCATCAGGAAGCCAATATGCAGAATATGTATCATAGCCTGTTGCTTCACGTTTCGGTAATGGTATATATTCAATATTACCATATATACCAACACCTCTTCTTTCGCCAACCGAGTTACCACCTTCTATTACATGCGATTCCGTAAAGAAATACTCAATATCATTATTCTGAAGAGTTACTTCTATAGCAGGACGCCATTTTTTTTGGCCATCTTTACCTGTAAATTCATACCCTTGCCTGTATGCACATTCAGGAAGCCAGCATCCTTTTGCCTTTTTCCCGAACAATCTCTTTGTTGTATCTGAACCAACTTTAAATTGTGCATTTAGATTTGTATCAGTAGCAAGTAGGGGAGAGAATCCGTGAGTAGCCCCTGAAGTTGTAATTTCAATACATCCTAAATCCTGATACTTTTTGAATGCCGCTATTAAGTCTTTATTGTATTTATTAATAAAAGAATCTTTAATATGATTAAACCAATCAAAATAATATTTAGCAAGATACTTTAGATGCTGAGAATGCTCTACTTTTGGATCAGGATATCTTTCTAAATCTTCAGAAACCGATTTTATTCTTGAATCCAAATATTCTATAAATCCGTTTTTTAAATGTTCATCATTAAGCTGTTCCGCAAGAATCGGAGTAATTCCGACCGTTAACTTCGCTTTTATTCCTTCTTCTTCATACAATTCAGAAATTGCATTTAGAAGAGGTACATATGTTTCTGACATACATTCATATAAATTTTCTTCTCCGAATGGCCACATACCTGCCTTACGATAGTATGGCAAATGGCTGTGTAACATAAATACAAATTGTCCTACTGACATGGTAAA
>ERZ842401.4770-NODE-4770-length-15498-cov-3.724665_pt1 | contig 15498 bp, 6 predicted proteins | sample MGYA00521270_ERZ842401 | MGnify/ENA primary metagenome ERZ842401 (study PRJEB31892, sample SAMEA3878208) | bioreactor metagenome | biome: Moose rumen | place: Sweden | collected 2011-10 | study: EMG produced TPA metagenomics assembly of the PRJEB12797 data set...
CGTGTTGATGATAGGCCCCACAGTGTGGATGACGTGCCTGGCAGGCAGGTTGTAGCCCTTTGTCATGATTGCCTCGCCCGTCTTCAGGAGCCTGCCCTGCAGCTGGTCGTTGCATTCTTTTCTTAGCTGAATGCCAGCCGCTGAGTGGATGCAGTTGTCGATGCAGTTATGGAGCGGTGCCCAACAGCCCAATCCCTGTGCATTGGCGGCATTGACGATGGCATCCGCTTTCAGTCGGGTGATGTCGCCCTGCCAGAGAAGTATTGAAAAATCAGGAGATTGAAAAGCTAAAGACTCCAATCCTTCCATTCTTCCGTCCTTCAATGCTACGACTCCTTTGTCTTCACGCTGTAGTTGCAGCTCAGCATCCTGCATGGCCAGCAATTCCGCAGATACCTCCTTTGGCTCCCACACGTTCATCAGCGCCCGCATCATCTGCTGCTTCTCATGCAGCAAAGAAGGAATGCGATGGCTAACATGCTCATCAGCCATCAGACCCTGTATGACAGCATTCAAATTATCAAGTCTCTCCATACTTTTGATTCTATATCTCGACTACAAAGGTACGAAGAAAAAACGGTTCCTGCAAAAGAAATTTGTTGCGGCCACCCCTCACAGGGCGGCCGCAACTCTTCTGAAAAGAAAAAAACTACTAACTACTACTAACTCTTTTTACCTTTTTTATAACACATCAATCAAGATTCTCGTCATCCCATAAACTGAAACCACGTGAGGCAGCCTCTCCAGCATCCTGCTCGGTCTTAAAGTTATCGAATGTCACTTCCTGCCCGTCTGGACTTACCGAAGCAGCAATCATCTTGCTCGGCAGGCAGAGAAATACCTCAGTGGTGGGGTGTATATAATACTTTTTCATATCGTTATCAATAAACTTAGTGAATAATTGATTTCTTGCCCTGCAACCTGCCGTCAGCCGATCGTAGGATGACAATGCCCTTCTGTCCCTTTACGGCAGGCAAGCGCTGTCCGCTAAGGCTATAGAATGCCGTGGCATTCTGATTCATGATATCAATAGTGCCAATGGTAGTGGTCTGACCATCGAAGCTGATGCGAGCCATTGCATCGACTGGAGCTTCAAAATAGGCACGCAGGCCTTTCAGCGTCTTTGTGCTCTCTGCAGGAGAGGCCAGATTGCCATTGGTCATCAAGAACAGCTGGCTTCCGTCGGTAGCCAAATCAAGGGGGCTATAGGTTCCAACGAAATGATATTCACCGCTGCCTGCGCTCTGTGCATCTGTATCGGTCATCGTCACACCACTGACAGTGAACGTCTGGGCCGTGGTCGTGGCGGGCTTCACCAAATAAGGCTGACCAGCCTCAATGGCCGTAGTCTCGACGAAGTTCATTACATTGCCATCAACGTCTGAGAATTTCGTAATCTTTGTTCCTGCGCCAAAAGCTGCCTCCACCTGGTCGGCCGTCATCGAGAAGGGCACGCAGAACGTGTTCCAGTAGTCGGCAGAGAGTTGACGAGCAAGCGTCACGTTGACATTCTCGGCAGCCTCCAACTGGTTGCTGAACGACTCGCTGAGCAGATAACCCGTCTCCTCTATTTTCATGGCATTGACATGTACGAAGCCCGTATGATTGTCGATCGTCAGTGTGATGGTGCCGTCAACTTGTGGAAAGACGACATCGCTTACCAGCGTGGAATTGCCATTGCTACTGGCAGTGTTGTAATTGCTGCTGAACATATTGAATCCGGCAAAAGTAAAACGGCCTGTACGCTGACCAGTATCCTCGCGTGAGCCATACGTCGTGAACCGATAGCCGTGGTTTGGATTGAGCCCGCGGAAGGTAATGGTGCTGCTGGATACCGAGCCGTTAACAAAAATGTAGTCGTGGGTGGCAGAAGTGACGGCCATATCGCCTAATGAAGCAGGAGCCGCCATCTGTCCACCATTATAAATGCCGTTCGTCTCAAATTCCGTGGTCACTTCCACCTGATAGCCCATCGGCTCGCCAGCGGCGTTCACAAGAGCGAAGGTGCTTCCAGCGGCAATCTTGGCCCCGTTGGCCTGTCCGTCGGCAGGAACCACGTTGTTCCATACATGCCCGTTCTGGTCGGCTCCAATGGTCTGCGAGCCATTGCGCGAGCTCCGCGCACCAAAGTCGATGTAACAGGTCTGCTTGTCGGCCGCAGGCACAGCTGCCAGCTTGGCATCGGCTGCAGCCTGGCCCAGATAGGTCAGATGGAAGTTGTCGAACACCGTCCAGTCGCTGCTGTCGAGATGGCAGGGCGAAGTCTTCTGAACGCCCAGGCGCAGCGTACCGTCGGTGACAACGACCTCAATCTCAGGATTGACGAAAGCCTTCGAGCGGTTGATGGCCTCAGATGCCTCTGGCCCGAGATTAGGCATATAGTAGCCGTTACTCTCGTTACAGAACTGACCTTCAATGTTTTGTGCCGTCAGTGGTTCGTCGAGGATCGACATGAGCAGGTGCTGCACATCGTTGGCGAAGTAGTAGGCCCGGATGACCTCCTGCTTGTTGTTGTGCCGACCCACCACGTCGCTCAGCCCGCCGTCGCGATAGTATCCCTGCAGGTTGAAGCGATAGAGACCGTTGGGGATGTTCGTCAGCGTAATGACCATCTTGCCGTCGGCAGAGGCCGACACACAGTCCATCACCATGTTGCCACGGCGATTGTCATTGTCTGCATCCAGTCCGCGGTTGAAGTCGGTACGCTCCCATTGGCTGTAGCGCTGGTCGTTGCTGGCAAAGTCGGCTGCAGGGATAAGCCACGAGGCATCCTGTGGGTTCTCAGCCGATGCTGTAGCCTGCATCACGCTGAGCCGCTCTTCGCGCGACACGAATTGCCACACGCTGCGCGCCTGCTTGTCGTGCAGTACTGTCCAGTAGGCATCTTCCAGCGTCCAGCGGTTGTCGTTGGTATAGCTGTAGAACAGATGGTTGGCCTGGTTAGGAAATGCCCAGAAGGCTGAGCGCAGATAATGCATGCCTGCAGTCTGGCCGTCGCGAGTGTATGTGCTCTCACCGCCCATGGTGTAGCCATTGCTCACCCCTGCAATCAGATCGCTCGGCTCAATAACCCACTCGCAGTTAGCCCCATTGTCGAGCCATAGTTCGGCAGGGTTGAACGAGGTGGTGTTGTTGCCAAACTTTCCTTTCAGCTTGTAGCCGCTGCCACTTTCTTCGATAGTGAAGTCAATGCCACGTGTGCCGATATTGGTGAATGTGCTCCACTTGTTAGTACGGCTGTCGTTGTTCTGTAGCCACAGTCCCGAGGCTACGTTGTAGATGTAGAACTCACCGGCCTGCACGGGCACGCCCTCGTAGGGTGAGCCGATGGTCGTGCCAGGCTGCTCAGCGGCCAGGTCATCGGTGGTCAGCTGTACGGTGTTCAGGCTCATGGCCAGATTGTTGAGGGCGGTGGAGGACGATGTGGGCACGTAGAGCTCCAGACTCGACTTCAGCAGTGCTCCGCCTACGGTGGCCTGCACCTCCTCGGGCGAGAAGGCCGAGCGCCAGAACAGCAGTTCGCTCAGATAGCGACTTGCGGTGGTCTTCGCATCGCCCACCATGACGCGACCCAGTTCGATGCGTTCTTTCAGCTCGCCTGCGGCAGCCGTGCCGTCGAGATAGAGCAGCGTGCGGCCCTGGGCGTAGTAGTGGGTCAGCGTCAGCGTATGCCAGCTGTCGGCATCGACGGTCTGCACTGTGGTCAGTGTGCGTCCGCTGATGTTGGTGTAGGTGAGCTTGCCCTCGGCATCGATGCTGACGGTGGCAAAGGCAGCACTGCCCGTCTGGGCGAATTTCAGCAGCTGACCGGCACCATTGCCTTTGAAGCGCAGCGAGAGGGTGAAGGGATGCACGATGCCCTCACCGCTGAACTGCAGGTTGCGGCCGCCATCGAGGGTCATCGAACCGCTCTGGTCGCGCACGGGCTGAGCCTTGCCGCTGGCCAGGGCATCGAAGAGCGACGGTGTGATGGCATAGAGGAACTCGCGATGGCCGGCCGTCGTGGGGTGGGCATTGTCCTGCTGATAGCCAGTGGCCCACTTGCCCGTTCCGTCGTCGATGGCACCCAGCGTGTTCACCGAGGCCACGTCCCACTGATGGATGAGGAGGTTCGTCTGCTTCACCGCTGCATAGTCGTCGAGGGTGAAGTCGCCGCGCGTGTAGTTGTTCATCACCACGGGCACCTTCCCCTCAGCCTTTATTCTGGCGATGATGGTCTGCAGGTTGGTAGTGAACTGGTTCATCGTCTGCTGTTTGTCGGTCGACTCGTGGATACCCTCATTGCCCAACGAAAGACCGATGATGACGTAGCGCGAGAAGTTGCGCTGCTGCTCGTCGTAGCGGTCAAGCAGATTCTGCGTGTTGTTGCCACCAATACTGATACCCGAGGTGTAGAAGGGATGCGCGCTCAGCCCGTCGGCATAGCGGGCCTGCAGCTGCTCCCCGTAGAGGTAGGCATAGCCCTTGAAGCCGTCGGCACCCTGTCCGTTGCATACTGAGGAACCGAAGGCTGAGATCTTGTTGTCGTCGATGGGGGCCTCGACCTGCCACGTGTAGTTACGCAGGTCGACGGTGACTGTATAGGTGCCGCCGTTGATGCGGATGTTCTCGGTGCCAAAGCCCTCGGCCGGCATGCCCACCTTGGTGCGGTCGCTCGTAAGCCGGGCGATGCTCAGCTGGTCGTCATCGTTCAGTGCGAAGTATATGTATTTGTCGGAAAAGAGGAACACGGCATCGTCGTTGAGCGTCACCTCGGCAGCGAACCTGCCATTACCGGCGTAGGCCAGCCTGGTGGCGGCAGGGACGATGTTGCCTTTGACGTAGAGCTCCACCGGCGTGATGCTGATGGTCTTACGCTTGGTCTGCACCCTGATGCGCACCACCTGCTCCGTCTCTACGGTGAACGCCTCGCCGTCGGCCGTGATGGTTCCGGCTTCCGCATCGGCACCGATGGTCACCGTCTGTCCCTCAACATTGGTGCCCTGCAGTGTCCAGGTGCCGGGCTGCAGGCGCACATAGGTCTCGAACGTACCCGTGGCGATGCCGGCCGGACGTAGTTCTTGCAGCGAGGCCTGCTCACCGTCGGCCAGCGCCGTACCAGTGATGGCGAGTGCCGTCAGCATCGACAGGTCGGCAGGATCGGGAGCGTCGGACTTTCCGTCGTACTCCTCAATCTTGATAATATTGAAATGGGCAAACGAGCTCACGTTTTTCTGCAGCGAAAAGACTATCTCACCATCGGCCGTGGGCTGCATGTAGTCGCTCTGCTGAATGTTGCGCACGTTGCCGTGAACGGTCTCGCCGCCTACGCTCAGGCCCGACGTGGTGTTTTCCATCATCCAGCCCTCACGGCCCGTAAGCCGGTAGATGCAACGGCGATGGTCGGCGCTGCTGGTGATGCGCGAACCGAATATATAGAAGCGGTACAGGCGGTTGGCATCCAGCCCCGAGAACTTGATGAGCTTCTCACCGTCCTGACTGGTGAAGGCATAGTCCTGTGTGGCCGTAGGCACAGCCAGGTCGAACAGGTCGGCAGCCTCGGGAGCCAGCACGCCGCCATTGTTCATGCCGTTGGTCTCCAGATCGTTCAGCACGGTGGCCTTGATGCCGGTAACCGTGTTCTCAACGTTCACCAGCTGCACCTCCTGACCAGTACGAATCCAGTTGCCGTCGGTAGAATAGATGTTGTTCCAGTAACGCCCGTTCTGGTCGGCACCGAGGGTCTGATGGCCGCGGGCATCGTTGTTGTTCTCACCGAAGTCGATGAGCATCGTCTGCCGCAGCGTCAGCTCCTGATTGGGACGTGTGCCGCCCACCTCCCGAATCTTCATGGCGTTGATGTGTACCATGCCGTTCTCGTTGACAGCGTTCTTGATGACGGTGAGCGTGATGACACCGTTGCGGTTGGGAAACACGGGGTCGGTGGTCAGCGTCGACATACCGTTGGCGCTGGTCGTGTTGTAGACCTCGCTGAACGTGTTCTCACCGTCGAAGCGGAAGGTGGCCTGCCGCTGGCCAGCCGACTGTCGATAGCCAAAGACGGTGAACACGTAGCCCTTCTCGCAGTTCAGATTGCGGAACAAGATGTTCACGTAGTCCTGAGCCGGCTCGGTGAAAATATAGTCCTCGGTAGCCGTGGCCACGGCCAGGTCGCCCAGCTTCGTGGCATCGGGCTCCAGCAGTGCACCGTTCAGCCGTCCGTTCGTGGTGAAGCGCGATGAGAGCACCAGCTCGTAGGCCGTCGGTGTGTTCTCGGCCGTCACCAGTTGCACCGCCTGCGGATAGGCCGGTGCTGCATCGGCCGTGCCCTGTGCGGCCACGTTGTTCCAGTAGTGCCCGTTCTGGTCGGCACCGGTGGTCTTCGATCCGTTCTGCGTGTTGTTGGCACCGAAGTCCACGTAGAAGGTGGCCTGTGCCGACATCGTCAGTGGGGCCAGCAGACATGCTGCCAGCGCAACCATCAAGTTAAGTCTTAATCGTTTCATAAATTAGCAAGTATTATTGTAAGTTTTAGCTGCTGCAAAGGTACGCAACAGCCTGTCAAACGGTCTTGACATTTGTTTTTTCTTTCGGCAAAAATGTGCAGACAGAAAAGAATAAGTGGGGAAAATTGTGCAGAAAGACCGTTTTTTTAGTCCTTCTTCATCTCCGAGGGGTTTACGCCAATATGTTTCTTGAAGGTCTTCGAGAAATAGTTGGGATCGGAGAAGCCGGTGGCATAGGCCGTCTCGCTGACGTTGTAGCCCTCGCGGAGCATCTGGCAGGCGCGGTCGAGGCGCTTTTTGCGGATGAAGTCGCCCATGGACAGGCCCACGAGGGTCTTCATCTTCGTGTGGAGCAGTGAGCGACTGATGAAGAGGGCCTGCGTGATGTCGCCAACGGCAAAGTCGCTGTTGGCAATGTTGTGGTCGACCAGTTCATTGATCTGCCGGATGAAGGTCTTGTCGAGCTCGTTGAGCGAGGTGGCTTCGATGTCGGCCTCGTCGGTGGCCTGTTGCACCTCGGTCTGACGGGTCTTCTGCAGCTGCATGATGTTCTTGATCTGCAGTTCCAGCACTTCGGGGTCGAAAGGCTTCGACACGTAGGCTTCAGCTCCGCTCTTATAGCCGGCCACCACATCGGCGGTGTCGCTCTTGGCCGTGAGCAGTATGACGGGGATATGGGAGGTCTGCATGGACCCCTTCAGCGTCTGACAAAGGGTGATGCCGTCCATCTCGGGCATCATCACGTCGCTCACCACCAGATCGGTCTCCTGCTGGCCGACGATGGCAAGGGCTTCGCGACCGTTGGCAGCCCGCAGCACATGGTAGTCCTTGGCGAAGTACTGGCACAGATAGTCCTGCAGGTCGGCATTGTCCTCAACGATGAGGAGAGTGTCTTGTTTCGATGGTACGGGGGTACGGAGGTACGAAGGTACGAGGTCAGTATTGTCCACATCGGTTCCATCAGTAGAACTATCCTCGTACCCCCGTGCCTCCGCACCTTCGTACCCCCGTACAAACTTATACTGGCTGACGGGCACGATCTCCTTGTCGCTCCGGATGAGACTCTCGGGAGGGAAGGCGTGCTGGTCGACACAGAGCAGACAGGTGAACGTGCTTCCGCGCCCTATCTCGCTGTCGAGCATCACGCTGCCTTTATGTACCTCGCAGAGCCGCTTCACCAGCGACAGGCCGATGCCCCATCCGCTGTTGTTCATGTTGTGGCCGCGCTTGGTCTGATAGTAGCGGTTGAAGATGTTCTCCTGCTCCTCACGGGCAATGCCGATGCCCGTGTCGGCCACCGAGAGGCGCAGGTAGGTCAGCTGGTCGTTGGCCCCGTCCTGACCATCCTGCATGCCCGTGCCACCCGCCACGATGCTGGCCGCAACGCTGATGCTGCCGCCGTCGGGGGTGAACTTCAGGGCGTTGGAGAGCAGGTTGTTCAGGATGCGCTCCACGTAGTCGGGCGAGAACCACACCTCCTCGCCGTTGTCCTCGGTGTCGACACTGAAGGCAATATGCTTGCCTGCCGACGCCTCGCGGAACGACTGACAACCCAGAAGGATAAACGTGAGGGGATTGCCGCGCTGCACATAGAAGGGGAACTGGTCGGTCTCGATCTTATTGAACGTGACCAGCTCGCTGATGAGCGACTCCATCTTCTGCGTATTCTTCAGGGCCATGTCCAGGTTCTTGCGATTGTCGTCGGTGAGCTCCTGCCGGGCGATGGTGCGCAGGGGAGCCACGATGAGCGACAGCGGTGTCTTCAGCTCATGGCTGACAGTGGTGAAGAAGTCGAACTTCGAACGGTCGATCTCTTCGAGCTTGGCCTTCTCGAGTTTGGCCAGCCGCACCTCGCCACGCGACCGCATGCGCTCGTCGAAGATGCGCCACGCCACGTAGGCCAGCGCAACAGCCAGCAGCGCGTAGAGCAGATAGGCCCACAGCGATCGGTAGAAAGGCGGCTGCACCACGATGGTGAGCACGCGCTCGGGGCACTGCTCCCAACCGTCGCTGGCCGCATTGGCGCGCACATGGAGCCGATAGGTTCCGGGCTGCAGGTTGTAGCCATAGAAACGCCGCTCGCCGGCGGCATCGCGCCACTGACGGTCGAGACCTTCGACGAAGAGCTGGTAGTTCACGTTGCTGGCTCCGGGGGCAATGATGCCATAGTCGATGCTGAAGGAGTGGGCCTGCTCGTAGCTGAGCGTCACCGAGGCCGTAGAGTCGAGCTCGGTGGTGAGCGGAGAATCGGGGGTGGCAGCGGTGACGGGCCGATGGTTCACCGACAGCGACTTCAAGTGTACCTCGTAGCGGCGGTGCGTGTCGTTCACCTGCTGTGGGTCGAAGGCAATCATGCCATTCACCATGCCCATATAGAGCCGGCCGTCATCACTGAGCAGTGACGACTGGAAGTTAAACTGGTTGGTGGGCAGACCGTTCTCGGTGGTGAAGCTCATCAGCGCCTGTGTCTCAGGACGATAGAGATAGAGTCCGCGACTGGTGCCTATCCAGAGCGTGCCTTGCTGGTCTTCGTTGATGCTGCAGACGGTGAGCTGCCGCAGCTGATGGCCCTGCCCCACGGGCTCCACGAGCCCTGAGGCTGAACGCATCACCAGCAAGCCGTTGTTGTTGGTGCCGATGTAGAGGTCGCCCCGATGGTCCTGATAGATGCAGGTGACGTAGTTCTCAGGCAGTAGGTGGCGCTCGTCGCCCTGCTTGCTCCATTGCTCCACATGGCCGCTCTTCGCATCGATGCGGAACAGGCCCGTGGCGGCAGTGCCCGCCCAAAGATTATCGTCGCGGTCAGCACAGAGGGCGTAGACGAAGCGCGTGTCAAGGGTCACGTCGCCTGTGCCGAGGAAGGTATCGGTCTCCGGCTCGTAGTAGCGCAGTCCCTGCGTCGTGGCCACCCACAGGCGGCCCGAGGCTTGCCGCAGAATGTAGAAGATGGCATCGGAGGGCAGACCACTGGAAAGCAGGTACTGCTTGTAGCGGCCAGTGCGCAGGTTGTAGCGGAAGAGGCCACTGCGGAAGGTGCCTATCCACATATCGGTCGTGGCAGGGTCGTAGTAGAGGCTGTGCACGTTGGTACCCATCTGCGGTATCTGCGTGAAGGGATGGAACAGTCCCGACAGCCGATCGTAGATGCTGATGCCCATGTCCTCGGTGGCAATCCACAGTTGGCCGGGCGTGGTCTCGGTCATCATGCGCACCACCTTGCCCCTGATGTTTTGCTGACCGTAGCCGGGCTCCATCCAGCTGAACTGTGCATTGCCGGCAAAGAGCACGTCGACACCTCCGAAATAGGAACCTATCCAGACGTTGTCGTTGCGGTCGCAGAGGATGCAGTAGATGGCATTGTCGCTCAGCAGGTAGGTGTTCTGGAACTGCTGTCGGATGATGTCGATGCGGCCGTCGGGATGGATGACGGTGATGCCCTTCTCGGTGCCCAGCCAGATGCGATGGTCACCGTCTTCGGCAATGGCGCGCACGATGCCGTCGGCAATCTCCTCCGGCCCGTAGCGGCGCACCTGCTGACGGTCGGCACTCACGCACTGCACGCCCTGGCCATTGCGGCCTATCCAGAAACGCCCCTGCGAGTCGAAGAGCATGGGCATGATGCCGTCGATGCCCGTGGTGAAGTCGGCATAGAGTGATGCATCGAGCCGGCTGATCTGCGTGAGCGTAGGGTCGTAGGAACAGATCGACGTGTTCGAAGCCACGTAGAGGCGGTCGTCGGCATCGACGGCCAGCGACACGATGAAGCCCGACTCCAAGAGCGGATGCACGAGGAAGGAGTCGCGCTGCTCGTCGTAGACGGTCAGGTGGTCACCACCACAGACGATGCGCCCGCTCTGCATCTCGACGATGCTCTGCACGTGCTCGGTATTGGCATAGTAGCAGCGGAAGTCGTCGGTGGCCGGACGATAGCGGCAGATGCCCCACTCGGTGCTCACCCACAGCCGCTGGCGACTGTCCACGAAGACGCGCTTCACGAAGTTGTCGCTCAGCGAGTGGGGGTTGTCCTCCTGGTGGTAGTAGCACTTCATGTCGTAGCCATCGTAGCGGGCCAGTCCGTTGCGAGTGCCTATCCAGATGTAGCCCTTCTGGTCCTGCGCCATCGTCTCTACCTGCTGGTGGGGCAGTCCGTCCTGACTGGTGAGGTGGCGAAAACGATAGTCGGCAGCCTGAACGTTCAGACCGCTGACCAAGAGGAAGAGCAGAAGGATGCTTCGCATGGGTGATGGGTGGTGGGTGATGGGTGGTGGGTGATTACCTTCGCATGACCTTGGCGACGTTGCCGTCGCCGTATTTCAGGATGTTCAGTCCCTGCACCAGCGACAGGTGGTTATGTCCGCCGAGGTCGTAGATACGGGTAGGGGCCTGTGTCTCGGGCAGGCGGCTCTCGTCGTCGATGGCAGCCGCCTTCTGAGGGGTGGTAGGCCGCAGCACGGGCTCGTCGGTCATGCGGAGCACGTTACCGCGGAACTCCATGGTGCCGATGTACATGCGGCGCGGAGCAACCACGGTTTCAGAGTGGTGGGCATGGAAGACGATGCGCAGACGGCCCTCCTTGTCGGTGAACAGCGAGTGGTGGCCGCAGCCCACGAGGTCCTCGACGCGCCGCACGATGGGGTTGTTGGCATACTTCGTCCACGAGGGAGTGCTGCCGCCGGTGGTGCTCAGCGAGCGCGACATGGCGTAGCCCACGGCATAGTCGGGCGAGCGGTAGTCGTTGCCCGAATAGGTGAGATAGTAGATGTTGTTCTGCTTCCAGATGAAGGGGCCTTCGTTGACGCGTCCCAAGAGGTTCTCCCATCCCTGCGTGACGTTGATGCACTTGCGTAGCGTGCCCTCCACAGGCGTCACGAGGTCGTCCGCAAGCTGGCACATCCAGATGCAATTGCCGTCGGTGAAGCGCACGAAGAAGCAGTAGGCCGTGCCGTCGTCGTCGAAGAAGACGCTCGAGTCTATGCACTTCTCGTCGCCGATGAGCGACTCCATCATGTAGCCGCCCACCTGCTTGAACGGCCCTTTGGGCGACGAGGCCGTGGCCACGAAGAGGTGCTCGTTGGCCGAGAAATACATGTAGTACTGCCCGTTCTTCTGGTACACCTCGGGGGCCCAGAACCACTGCTGTTCGGTGGTATTCTCCTTGCTCAGAGCCAACTTGTCCTGCTTGGTCCAGCCCAGCAGGTCTTTCGAGGTCCAGAGCTCTATGCCGTTGGCATCGTGGGTGCCGTAGGCGTAATAGGTGTCGCCGTCGAGCAAGATGTAGGGGTCGGCCAGGGGCACGATGCTGCGCTCCTGCGCAGTGGCTAACGAGCAATAAGCAATGAATAACGTACAATGAATTATGAACACTGTACAGTAAGAAAAAAGGGATGTCAGTCGTTTCATCTGGTAAAGTATTTTTTGTGATTGATTATCTTTATCTGACGGGGCAGCAGGTTGGTGGTCATCCAGCGGTCGGCGGCTGCGCTCTCTGCCCTACCCTCCTGGCGAACGTCCCTGACGGCATCGTCGACGGGTATCTGGCCCAGATAGAGCGGCATCCACGTGTAGGGACGCATCTGGTTGGCATCGGGGATGGTCTCGGTGTAGGCCGTCCCCGAACGGTTGTCGGTGCACTCCAGGGCAAAGCCAATGCGACGGCCCGTCGGCGGCTCCGAGAAGCCGAAGCCGCTCCAGGGGATTGCGGCCTCAACGATATAATAAGAAGAGGTGGAGCTGATCGCCGTGCGCAGCGGCAGGGTGTTCTTGTCGGCTGTCTTCCAGCCGCTATTAGCTCCTGCTTGCAGACGGAAAAGCGTTCCGTCGGGGCGCAGCATCAGCTTGTAGCAGCCCGTCTGCGGAGCCGAGGCCACGGTCTCGGCGAAGTCGAACATCAGCGTCAGCGCGTCGGCATTGGCACCACTGGCCACCTGCGTGCGGTCGCTGACACGCGCCACGAAGTAGAGCGAGTCGCGGTCGTAGCAGAAGTCGGCAGCCACACGGGTGCCAGTCTGCGAACCGAGCAGTATCTGTGTGGCCGTGCGCGAATGGTAGCCTTCGGCAGCCGTCACCTTGCCGTCGACCTGAGGCCGGGCGTAGGGAGCCGACAACTGACGCACGGGGTAGCCCTTGATCATCTCGATGTTTCCGGCAATGCCGCTCACGGCGACCACGATGCCGGTATCTATCACGGCGAGCGAGTTCCATAGGCCCTCCTCGTTGGCCCCGATGCTGAAGGGCACCGACATGGCCTTGAAGTCGCGAGCCTGCTCGTTGCCCACAGCCACGCGCATCTGCAGCTTGCCATTGTGCTCATAGTCAGACTGATAGCTCATCACCGTCTCGCCCCATGGCAGCACGCGCAGATAGGGAGCACCGCCCACAGCCGTGGGGCAATAGTTCAGGTTGAGCGTCTTCTGCCGGTTCTGGTCGTCGGCCCCCACAGAGTAGTTGTTCCAGTTATTCGCGAGCGTCGTGCGCACGGTGGTGGGGAAGAAGGTGCCGTAGCCCCAGCCGTTGTCCTCGATGATGACCACAATCTCCGACTCATCCTTCAGCAGCACGGGCACGGGCATGCCGTCGCGAAAGCCCTGGCGGTAACATATCTTCTGTGCTGCCGACCACGACTGTCCACCGTCGAAGGAGCGGCACATCGAAATCTGCTGGTCGTTACTGGTAGTGTAGGGTCCCTCGTCGGCAAAGTAGAGCTGCACCTCGCCCGAAGGCAACTGCAGCATCGAGGGCTCCCAGCAACCGTCGCTGAAGGTGTGCTGGGCATCGTTGACGAAGATCTCGTCGCTCCACGTCTTGCCGTTGTCGGTGCTGCGCACGCAGCGTATGCCGAACTTGCGGTCTTCGCTGTAGGGCGAGTGAGGCCGTGGGTTATAGGCTACGATGATGGTGCCATCGGCGAGCTGGATGAGATCGGGCACCGACTCGCTGATGCCCGACGGATTGCGCACGATCTGCGTGGCCGAGCTCCAGTTGGCGCCCTTGTCGGTGCTGAAGGCGATCTTGATGCCGCCGCTCTCGCAAACGGCCATCAGCCGACCGTCCTGCAGCTGGATGATACGGGCATAGCCACCGCCATTGAACACGGTGGTGCGCGTGGCGGTGTCCCAGAAGATGCGCGAGCCGGTATAGGCCTCCACGGCCTGGCTTTCCGTCAGACCGAAGAGCGCAAAGGCCAGCATGCAGAGCAATTTCCTGTAGTTCATGTCTTTTTTAGTTGTTTCGGGGTACGAGGTACGAGGTGCGAGGTACGAGGTACGGGGTACGAGAATAGACTTTGTGTTGATTTACTCAGAAGGTGCTTCGAACTTGACACGAGTGACGGCCTTCACCGCGGCATTCTCGGCGTGGGTGCGCACGAGCGTGTAGTCGGCCCCGATGCTGAGCGCACTGCCCGTGCTGACGGGCTGCCCGTTGCAAAGCAGTTCCACGCCGTCGTCGAGGATGAACTGCAGGGTGCCGCCATCGCTGGTCACCTGGTAGGTGAGCAGGTCCTGATAGTAGGCCGAGCGTACCAGCGTGGGCGCAGCGCCGTCGACGGTGAGCGTGGCAAACTCAGGATAGACCATGCCGTAGAGGCGGTAGTCCTTCGTGGCCCCCGAGCCGGAGACCACGCGCAGGTCGTGGCGGGCCGTCAGGTCGTAGTAGTTGCGCGAGACATAGGCCTCATCGTCGATGAAGACCTTTGCCGAGTCGCTGCCTGCCTCGATGGAGAGTCGCTGGCGCGTGGCGTTGACGGCCATCTCGCGGTTGTTGTAGAGCTGCTTCGTGGGCAGGCACATCACCCAGTCGTCGCCCTGACGGGTGGCATAGTAGACGTTGGGCGTCACGGTGCTGTAGATGGCATCGATGTCGGTCACCATGTCGGTGACGCTGACGTAGAGCCCAATGGTGTCCTGCTGCAGATGGTCGCCACTGAAGGTGTCGTAGCAGGTGGCCACACAGACCACGTGGAACGTGCCGGGCACACTGTAGCTATAGGTGAGCACGCCCTTGTTCAGCACGAAGCCCGTGTTGCTCGAGTCGCGCAGCTCGTACTCGTGGTCCTTGTCGCCGGTGAAGACGACCACCTGATCGGCCACGCCGGCGAAGTTGAGCGTCAGCGTCTGGCCCACGGCCAGATCGCGGCTGCTGGCACTGAGCAGGGCCTGCGGCGTGCGCGCCTCCTCGCCATCCTCGGCACAGCCTGTGGCCGACAGTCCGCAGACCAGCGTCAGAAGCAGTGCCGATAACGTATGAATGGTTTTAGGTGTCATATTATATAACGGTGTTGGTAGTAGTATATTGTAATGAATTTATGCAATAATTGGACGAATTTATGCATAAATTGCGCCAATTTACGCATAAATTGAAATCGGTTAGTATCCGTCGTTCTGCTCAACGATGCCATTCGACAGGTCGATTTCATTCTGCGGGATGGGCAAATGCTCATGAATGCCCTCGCGGAAATAGAGTCCACGGCTGTTGGGACGCGAGCGGCCGAAGGTGTGGAGCACGGTGGCGGCACGGCCCTGGCGCACGAGGTCGAAGTAGCGGTCCCACTCGAAGGCCATCTCCATGCGGCGCTCCTGCCAAATCTGATCGCGCACGTAGCCGTAGCTGCCAGGCTGATAGAGCTTGGTGCTGCCGTTGATGGTATTCACCTGCGCCTTGCAGAGGTTCAGCTTCTCGAGGGCTCCCTCGCGGTTGCCGCTCTCGTTGAGGGCCTCGGCGAGCATGAGCACGATCTCCGCATAGCGCATCACGCGGCGGTTGCGGCCGTTGTCGCCGGCATACTGCGGCCGGTCTTTCTTCGGTGTGTACCACTTCAGCGACACGTGGCGACCCTCACCGCCCTGCCAGATTTCACCGTCGGGGGTGTTGCCCTGGTGGTGAATGGTAAAGTCCTTGCGTATGTCGTCGGCGAAGAGCGAGGTGAGTATCTCGCTGGTGGCATACATGGCCGTGGTGCCTACGTCGAAATGCTCGATGCCGGCACCCTCGTTGGTGTCGCCGCCGGTGCCGTCGG
>ERZ842401.4771-NODE-4771-length-15488-cov-7.073349_pt1 | contig 15488 bp, 17 predicted proteins | sample MGYA00521270_ERZ842401 | MGnify/ENA primary metagenome ERZ842401 (study PRJEB31892, sample SAMEA3878208) | bioreactor metagenome | biome: Moose rumen | place: Sweden | collected 2011-10 | study: EMG produced TPA metagenomics assembly of the PRJEB12797 data set...
GGGCGGAGTTTTACGGGTTCGCTCCGTTTCAAAGATGAAAATTGAATTTATAGAATCCACCTTAAAAAAATAAAATAGCATGAATTCCAAATTTAACATTTTTACCATAGCAGCATTTTTTTCTTTTTCTATCTACACTATTCTTTTCATGTTGCAAAACAGATTTGGCAAACAGCAAGTATGACATTTTATCAAATAAAGATAGTGATCCAGTTTTCGGCTGTGGAACTTTTCACAATCTTTTCCTTTCGAACGCCATTTGCCAATTAGACACGACTATCGTTTACGACAGCGTTTCTGCAATAGGTGACAAACTATTCACAATCAACTTAACCAAACTATTCCAAACCGACTTATCCGATGACGACAAAGCTATTGCGGCAAGTTGCTTTGATGAGTGTAGATATTTTATGTCGATTCCAGATTTTTACGACTCTCTTTTCGATGGCAGCCGAAGCATTCCAGCATTACTAAACCAATTGTACTCTCTAAACATAATTGGATTTTATGAATATAGCCAGTTGCTTACTGTTTCGGAAGCAATAAATAGTGCCATAAATTTATCTATCGACGAATATGATTTCTATGACATCCTGAACAATGTCAGAGATGATATTTATATACAAAGCTCCGGCAACAATCAAGCACCAATTCTTTTTGCAGATGCAGTAATGGATATAGCAATAGCATCGATGGAGTTTTGGGACGAAGATATGAACGAACCATTTACTGGCCGTGATGAATATGTGCCACCGGCGGTTGCCGCAGATGTTGGAGGCGCGATAATTGGTGCGGCCACCAATGCCATCAACCAATATGCGAATAGTGGCACCGTAAACGCTCGCGGAGTCCTGATTGGAGCAGGGGCAGGCGCGGTTGTCGCATCCACCGGAGGAGTCGCAAAAGTTGTATCGTTGGTCTGCAAAACCGCTATGCGAGTTGGAAAATTTATAAGCAAACTGTTTTGATGAGCATACTCGGAATTATCCTCAGCATTTTGGCAGGTGGTGCTTTTGTGCTGGTAGTATCACTAGCATGGAACAAACTGGAGCATAAACGAATTGCTCAAATCATGTTCAACATCGCCGTTTTCGCACTACTATCGGCCACACCGTTTTTTATCAGCTATGATGGATCAAAAGGCAATTACTACTGGCTTGCAGCTTTTTCGGCAATGGCATTCGCGGCCATAGCCATGATTGCATACACTGTGGCGCATTTCTCTTGGGGCAACATCCTCGCTTCATTATTATTCTCTACATTGCTTATAATCAACTGCTTGGAACGGTTTACCTTTTATCTCACAAACTATGAGTCAACGTATATCACACTCGTCAATCCCATTGCAATTGCCATACTTGTGAAGTCATTTGATTTGTTTTTTAACAAAACGACTCACCAAAAATAGCGTAGCGTCTGACATTTGCACGTTGTGTAATTTTCAGAATTGTTTTTCCATTCAGCTCTCCCCAACCAAGTCCCTTATCACCACCGATGCGCACACGCAGCCGAAAACGGGGGGCATGTACGAGATCGTGCCTATGGTGGTGCGTTTGTTGGTGGAAGGGTCTTCGATGCAGGCATGCTTTGGCACCCTTTCGGGCGAAAACACCACTTTGAACCCCGTTTTCACTCCAAGATGGCTCAGCCGCTTGCGCACCATGTGTGCCAACGGACAGGTGTGCGACTGCGAAACGTCGGTAACCTCCACCAGCGTGGGGTCCAACTTGCCGGCGCTGCCCATGGAGCTGATAAGCGGATAGCCGGCCTGCAGGGTGTGGTAGATAAGAAACACCTTGGGCGAGAGGGTGTCGATGGCGTCCATCACGTAGCTGAAACGCGTCTGCCGCAGTATCTCTATCATTCGCTCGTCGCGAAGAAACTCGTTGATTACATGTAGCTTGCAGTCGGGGTTTATATCGTGCAGACGTTGGGCAAGCACTTCGGCCTTGGGCTGACCGATGGTAGAGTCGAGGGCTATAATCTGCCGGTTTTTGTTCGACACAGCCACGGTGTCGCCGTCAACGATGGTGAGCTCCCCCACCCCTGCTCTGCACAGCTGCTCGGCGGCATAGCCTCCCACACCGCCAAGTCCAACCACAAGCACGTGGGCCGACTGCAATCGGGCAAGACCCTTTTCCTTCAAAAGCAATTTTGTGCGACTGAACATTGATGATTGGTATTATTACTGTTTAACTCTTAATTCTTAATCGCTCCAATATACAAATTACTGATTTTTACCAAACAGATTCGATGTCGCGTCCCTTCAGTGCGCTGAGTATTATGGCTATCCCTGACCCCACACTGCGAAACCTATCGGGTTCTTGTATGGAGTTATTTAGATTCAGCCTCTTCGAGGCTGTTGAAAAACCAGTCGAATATAACATAAGAGCCTTCATAAATTTTATTCTCAACTCAAAACTCCCAACTCCTAACTTTCAAAGCATGGGTCTTTGGCGGAGATGTCGCCACACACTATACCTGCTGCCTCGCGGCAACCGCAGTCGCAATAGTCCACCTCGTGGCACGAAATGCAGCTGGCGGGTATGTAGCGTCGGCGGGCAAAAGTGTCCCAATAATCCACGTCTGTAATAATCGGATTTTCGAGTATATGTCCCACAACCCTTGGCGAGTGGTTGCATGTGCGCACCTGTCCGCTGGGGTCTATCACAAAAAACTCCTTGGCTGCCGAGCACATCGAAGCCACACGTAGACGCTGGTAACGTTCGGGGTGGCCGATGATGCAACGTGGGAACTCAGTGCCTACGGAGCCCGTGCGGTGCGAGAGCTGCAGCACCTCCTCAGCGGTGTCGAGCATACCGTTGAGCTGGTCGTGGTTCAGCATAAGCTCCTTGCGATGGGCCAAGCCGCGGCCTCCGGGCAGAAAACGGTTGAGCAGCACGGTGTCGGCACCGGCCAGAATGCCTTGGGCAAGGGTGGCGAAAAGCTCATGGTAGTTCAGCGCCGTTACCGTTACGTTCACAGTGGTGTCCAGCCCACGTTTTTTGGCCTCCTCGAACCAATGCAGCACCCCGCCGGCGTTGTCCACCCCTGTATGACGGGCAAAGGTTTCCAATCCGGGCAGGCTCATGCTCAGGTGCACGTTGTACTCCCTGAACAGGTAGAGCCACGCCTCCGACATAGCCAAACCATTGGAAATAAGAATGATAGGAGCTTGGGCGTTAAAACAGCCTTTACTGCGGATATAAGCCAAAATGTCTGGCAAACAATCCTTTAGCAGAGGTTCGCCACCCGAAATGGAGACATTGCGGACACCCAGCGTTTGTAGTACGTCGAGAGTTTGCCGCCACTGCTCAAAATCCATCTCGGTGCCTTTGCAGTATTTCGATTGCAGGGCATCCCACGGACACGAACAGAACAGACACCGGTGATTGCACTGGTAGGTCAGTTCCAAAATGGCCGATTGAGGAAAACGCAGCTCGTGCTGGGTCATTGCGTTTTGTGAAGGTGAAACTCCGCCAATGCCAGGGCGGTTTTTAATACACGTAGTGGAACACGTACCAAACAGCCACAAACTCCTCGATGGTGAGGTTGCCGTCGATGGTGTACATGCGGTCGGTACTGTAGGTGGAATTGCCGTAGTACACGTATCCATCCACAATGGTGGCAATAACATCGCTGCGATATTTGGACACGCCACGATAAACTTTGCCATCGCGGATGGTCATCACCACGTCGCTTTCGTAGAGCGAGTTTTTATCGTAAACCTTACCGTCGCGGATGGTGTACAGCACATCGCTGTTGTAGCTGGAATTGAGCTTGTAAACCTTGTTTTTTTCGATATGGCAAAGCACATCGCTGTTGTACGACGAATTGCCTTTGAACACCTTGCCGTCCTTAACGTTGCAAACCACATCGCTGTAGTAGGTAGACGTGCCACGGTAAACTTTTACAGGATTGGTTGCCATAACGGAGGCACACATAATCACTGCCATCAAAAAAGGAAGTATTCTCTTCATATCTAACTTATTTTTTCAAAACGTTATAATTGTTTGACACCAACAATTACGAAACCTTACTCCGACAATCTGCGTCTGATGGGTATTGCCGTGATACTCAGCGCATTGTGGACGCTTTCGCAAAACGTCGCAATTATTTACCTTTCAGTATGTTGCCCAAAATGTCGCGGGTTATTTCGCGTGTGGCTGTACGTGTGGCGGCGCTGGTGGCGCTTTTCACCACTCGCCCGGCGGTAGAGGTGCGCGATTTGGTTTTTTTGCCCGTAACCTTGTCGCTCACCCAAGTGCCGAGAATGGTGGCCAATGTGCCTGTGACGGCGGTAAGTATGGCTTTACCCACTTTGCCGAGCACGCCGGTTTTCTTTTTGCCCGTTTCTTTGCCTTTGCCTTTGGTTTCGGCTTCTGCCACAGCCTGTTCGTCGGCCTGCACAAGTGCGCGTTCCTCTTCGGCCAGAATCATCTCGAAAGCGCTCTGGTTGTCCACGGGGGTGTCGTATTTGCCACTTATGCGGCTGGTGCGTATTATCTCGCTGCGCTGTGCGTCGGAGATGGCGCCAATCTGCGAAAGCGGGAACAGCACTTTGGCACGTTCCACCACTGTTGGGGCACCCTTTTCGTCGAGGAAACTGACGAGAGCTTCGCCTGTTTCGAGGTTCATGATAGCCTCGTCGGTTTTGAAATTGGGGTTGGCGCGGAAGGTGTCGGCGGCAGTTTTCACAGCTTTCTGGTCCTTGGGTGTGTATGCGCGCAAGGCGTGCTGCACGCGGTTGCCCAGTTGTCCGAGAATAACGTCGGGTATGTCGGTGGGGTTTTGGGTGATGAAATAAATGCCCACGCCTTTGGAGCGTATCAGGCGTATCACCTGTTCTATCTTGTCGAGCAGTGCGCGCGAGGTGCCGTCAAATAGCATGTGTGCCTCGTCGAAGAAGAAAACGAGTTTTGGCAGTGCCAAGTCGCCCACCTCGGGCAGAGTGGAGTACAGCTCGCTGATAAGCCAGAGCAGGAAGGAGGAGTAGAGCTTTGGCTGCATCATCAGCTTGTCGGCGGCCAGCACGCTGAGCACACCTTTGCCGTTTTCGGTCTGCAAAAGGTCGTTGATGTCGAAAGCGGGTTCGCCGAAAAATTGGTCGGCACCTTGGTTTTCGAGTTGCAGCAGGGCGCGCTGTATGGCGCCCACGGTGGCGGTGCTGATGTTGCCGTATTTGGTGGTGTACTCCTTGGAGTGTTTGGCCACAAAGTCGAGGGTGGAGCGAAGGTCTTTCATGTCGATGATAGGCCATCCGCGCTCGTCGGCAATGCGGAACACTATGTTGAGCACTCCGTCCTGTATTTCGTTAAGTCCGAGCAGTCGCGAAAGCAGCATGGGTCCCATCTGCGACACTGTGGCGCGCATGGGGTGCCCCTGCTGTCCGAACACATCGTACAGACGTACCGGACAGGCGCCGAACTGCGGGTTTTCGATGCCGAACTCGGGCATACGTTTTTCGATAAACGAGCTCAGCTGCCCGGTCTGCGATATTCCCGAAAGGTCGCCTTTCATATCGGCCATGAAACAGGGCACACCAGCATGCGAGAAAGTCTCGGCCATCACCTGCAGGGTAACGGTTTTGCCTGTACCGGTGGCTCCGGCGATAAGGCCGTGGCGGTTTATCATTTTTCCATTTATCGACAAAGCCCCGTTTTCGCAGTGGGCAATGTAAAGTCCTCTTTGGCTGTCTAACATGATGTGTAATGTTTTTTAATTTCGTTTAACGGTTTTGCAAAGATACGTTTTTTTTTCGGATTGGGCAACTGCCAAAATACAAAAAAGTATTTTTTTATAAAAAGGGGTGCGTTTTGCGTGGTGGGACGTTGCGTACAAATGTTTGTCAAAGCCCATTTTCGGCATAGGACAACAATATTTTACAAAAAAAGGTAAAAGAGATGCTCTTTATGTGAGCTTGCACCCTCGCCTGCCGACAAGGAATGGGCAGTGGGGCTTGTCAATCGTTGTGGTGGGTTACAAGCAGCACAATGCGGTTTTGGGCTATGTTGTGCAGCTCGCCATAAAAAGCCTTGGTAGATTTTGCGTCCATCCAGCTGGTAGGTTCGTCGAGCACCAGAATTGGGGCTGTGGAATAGAGAGCCCTTGCCAGAGCTATGCGTTGCCACTGTCCCATGCTAAGGTCCTCGCTATGAGCAAAATACTTGCCCAAGCGTGTGTCGTAGCCCTGAGGCAGACGTTGGATAAAACTGTCGGCGGAGCTGGTGCGGGCCGCCCACAGCATACGCTGCTCGTTGGGTTTGCCGGTGTCGCCGAGCTGTATGTTCTCCCTTACGGTGAAATTGTACTGAATAAAGTCCTGAAATACAACGCTGATATTTTTTCGGAGCTCAAAAATGTCGAACTCGCGGATGTCTGTGCCGTCGATGAAAATGCCGCCTTGGTTGCAGTCGTAGAGCCGGTACAGCAGTTTGATGAGTGTGGTTTTGCCGAAGCCGTTTTCGCCTTGCAGCGGAGTTATGGCATTAGGTTTCAGCGTAAGGCTGAAATTCTCCAGCACGTTGGTCGGGCTGTCGGGATATGCAAAAGTTACGTTGCGGAACTCCACGCCCTGTAGTATCTGTTTTGGGAAAGGCTTGGGGTTGGCAGGCGACACTATGTGGGGTTTGAGTTTCAGGAAATCGAACAGGTTACGGATAAACAGTTTGTTGTCGTACAATCCTGTGATGCCACCTATAAGGCTTTCGAGGTACGACTGTCCGCGGCGGAAGGCTTCGAAGAGCATCACAAAGCTGCCTATGGTGATGGCTCCGACCACGGCGCCCCGAATGAGCAGGAACACTATGAAAAATAATGCCACTGTCTCCAGCACCACGGCCATAACGTCGAGGGCTGTAAGCCTCATGTTTATTTTAATTACCTGAGTGCGAATAACTTTGCGCAGACGATTGAATTTTTGGCGAAAATACTCTGCCAGTCCGAAAGTGCGTATCTCCTTGGCAGACACCCTGTTGGTAAGCAAAGCGGAAAAATAGTTGGCCGTGCGGAACAGCTGTGTGTGGTTTTTGCTCCAATTGTACAGTTTTCGAGACTTGTACAATTTCACCACAAAATCGGGCAGGCATGCCAAGAGCATCACCACAATGACGAGCCACGAGAAGGAAGCCAGAATAATCACCGTTCCGGCAAGGGAGATGAAACTGCCTATGATGGAGGTGAAGCTGCCGAGAATCTGCATTGGCCGGTACGAGGCCTCCTGCTGTGCGCGATGGAAAGTGTCGTGGTAGTCGGAGTTGTCGTAGTATGCCATGTCGAGTTCGGTGGATTTCTGGTGCAGGCTGTTGCTGATGTAGTCGGTAAGTTTTTGGTTAAGGAAAGTGTTTACCAGCTTTCCCGCAAGGGTCATAAGGCGGTTGGCAAGGAATATGCCGCAGAATGCCAGCACATAACGCAGTGCCATGGCGGTTTGGAAAGTGCCTGCCCCAATGGAGGTGGTTACAAAATCGATGAGCAGTTTCAGGATGTAGAGGCTAACAAGTGGGAGCACGCTCTGCAGGGCAGTAACGGCGAGCTTGGCCACAAACAGCTTGGGACTGCAGCGGTACATCATCAGCATGGAGTCGCGGATGTTGGCAAAATCGCTTTTCCAATTGTTTGTGGCGGGGTTTTTCAAAACAGTGGCGGGGTTTGGGTGTTAGTTGCTTACTTTGGTCCACGTGTCGTCGATGCCGAACATGGGCACGCTTTTGTAGTAGCGCACTTTCAGTGTGGTGGGCGAGCTGAAGCCCTTTATTTTTATCTTGAACCACTTGCCCATGTTGGGATTGTAGAGGTCGCCGCCGGTCCACTGGTTGTCGGAGGCGTCGTAGGAGAGGTTTTTCATCACCAGCATGTTTTCGGCGGTGCGGTTGCGAAGTGCCGGGTCGGGGTTTTTCAGGTCGCGGCGTGGGGTGCCGTCGGGGTTGTTGGGGCTTTTCACCCACACTACCTTGGCGCTGTAGGTGCCGTTGGATATGCGATAAATCTGCACTTTCGACTCGTCGCCGGTGTCGGGAGTTTTCATCAGGTAGATGCCCACAATGGCATCGGCTTTGCTCTGCGCTTTGAGCGGAAAGGCCGACAGCAAGGCGAGGCAGCAGACTATCAGTGTGGCAATTTTTTTCATCATTGCGTTGATTTGTGGGATGGTCAGAAATTCTTTTGCAGCTCCTGTTTCAGGAATTCGAGGGCTGTGTCGAGGGGGTTCTGCTTGGCAGAGTTCTGAAATACGGCTCCGGCCAAACTCAGCGGGTCGGCGCCTTCGGGCAGGCTCACCGCCGCCGAATTGATGAGGTTTATCATCTCCTCTTTGGCCTCCTTGATAAGGCTCCATGCTTCGGTGGACACGTACACCTGCTGAGAGAGGTTGTGCTCAAATTCGTCGCGGACGTTTTTGGTCATCACGCCTTGCAGTAATTTGATGTCCATGCCTGGCTGATAACACCTGAGTATCAAACTGCTGGGCGAGATGCGTTCTAAAAACAGGGCCAGACGCTCGTAGGCCTGCAGGCGTATTGGATTCACCACTTTCAGGATTTCCGACTCCTGAATTTTTTTCAGCTCCAGAAGGGATTTTTTCTGTTCGTTTTCTACAAACTTGCTGATAATGAGGTATGCCACCACGCCAACAATGGCTGCGGACAGTACCGATGCAAGGATTGCGATTAAAGCTGTCGTCATAATGCGTTGTATTTTAGTTTTTTATCTGTTAACAGTTATTTGTTTTCGAATAATGCTTTGGCTACGATGCTCCAAAAAGAATCTTTTGTAAAATACTGTGATACAATAGCGTATGCTTTTTCGGCGATTTCACGGTTGAGTGTCGGGTTGGTGATGGCCTGCACAATGAGGTGGGCAAACTGCCGGAAGTTTTTGGCCACCAGCACTTCCGAGCCGTCTTTAAAAAGGGTTTTGTACCCCCTCAGGCCGCAAGGAGTGGACACGCATAGGCGTTTCATTTGCATCGACTCGATGGTTTTGATGCTTGTGCCTGCGCCCGAATAGAGTGGCACTACCGTGGCTCGGCAGTTGCGGTACTCATGGCTCAGGTCGTCCACAAAACCGAGCACTGAAACTCCGCCGTACGACTCCCACCAGCTCCGGATATTGTTTTCGACATCCTGATTGACAATATTGCCAACGATATGCAGCTCGGCATCGGGCACTGCTTTACGCACCAGCGGCCACACATTGTCGAGAAAAGTGCAAATTCCTTGGTAGTTGGGCTGGTAATCGATTTTCCCGACAAAGAGCACTCGGGGCGTTGTGTTGGCGAAATCAGCAAAATCGCAGGGTATTTCGTAGAAAGGCACATTGGGCAACAGAATGCCGCGTTTGCAGTGCGGTGTGTTGGGATTGGCGTAGAACGTGGTTTTCAGTTTCTGTGAAACGATGCGCACTCCCGTGTTTGCGAACAGCGATATGCAGCTGAAATACAGCCTGTTGAACCCGCGTGTAGTCTTCCAAAAGTTGCGTATCACGTTCTGCGGGTGATCGTCGATGTCCATTACCAGCCGGTCGGCATATTTCATCAGGCCGAGGCGAATGGCGTCGGGCAGGTAGCGAACCACAATGTAGTCGTAGTGTTTTTTTGCCACAAAGTCATCGACAATCCGCTCAAGGTCTTTCTGCACAGGGAAAACGCGCTGCAGGTCCCACGGTTTGGCAATGGAATGCTGTTTCTGGCTCCGCGTAAGCCCGGTAAACATTTGCGAAAGGGCGTGGTTTTCGGCATACAGCACATTAACCCCGTTGATATTGGAGTGCATTTTGCGGAAAGCGACAAAATCCACTTCGCCAACCTGCAGGCAGGCACGCAAAATCAGGTTGCTGCGCTGATCTCCACCCGATTTTGGCTCAAAAGGGTTGTAACAAGTTGATATGAACAATATCTGTTTCATCCACACAATGGATTATTTTTTTTTGATATTGTTATTGTTTTTCGTTTTTGCTGTTTTCAAACATGGCGTGTATCTGTTCTTCCGGCACATCTATGTAGGATATCGAGTCCTGCTGTGCGCCCATTGAGTCTAACTCTCGCAGCATGGCTTCGAATTCTTCGTCACCAGGGTCGGATTCGGTTGCAGGCTGTTCGGTTGTGGAATTGCTGCCGCAACCAACGGCAATTGCAAGCGCGAAACTTGTCAAAATAAGGGGTGCTCTTTGCATATTATTCTAATTCTATATTAGTTAACAATCACACCAAAGTTGCTGACATGACTTTGGAAAGTGTTGTTTTCGGTTTGCAAAGGTATGATTTTTTTATGATTTTCCCAAGTTTTTTTCATGAAAAAAGTGCTCCATAAGGAAAGAGCACAGAGACCGACGGACATAATCATCCCAATAAAAACGCCCGAAATACGTTATTACAAAAAAGCAGAATAATGAACATCGAGCTTTTTTTGCTTGTAATATCGATATTGTTTTTTGCCAGCATTTTTGTGAGCAAAATGAGCAGCCGTTTGGGAGTGCCAGTGCTGCTACTGTTTTTGGGCGTTGGCATGCTGTTTGGCATCGACGGTTGGGCCTGCATTTCGAGAATTTCCGCATGGCGCAGATGATAAGCACCGTGGCCTTGTGCATTATACTGTTTTCGGGAGGTATCTACACCAAAATAACGGACATACGGCCTGTGCTTGGCAGAGGCATAACGCTGGCCACCCTTGGAGTGCTGCTGATGACCGTCTTTACGGGCGTGGCCGTCTGGCTTATTGCCGACAAAACGCCTACGGGCGAGCGCGTTCCAAGCATCGGCATAGTGTCGGCGCTGCTGCTGGCGGCCACCATGTCGTCCACCGACTCGGCGTCGGTTTTCTCCATACTGCGGTCGAAAGGGCTGAACTTGAAGCACAGTCTGAAACCCACCATCGAGCTGGAGAGCGGCAGCAACGACCCCATGGCATACGTGCTCACCCTAACACATATCGGCATAGTGCTGAATCATGCCGGGACAAATATCTTTTTGGCCTTGCTCACCGTGCTGATGCAATTGGTTGTGGGCGACAACATAGACGACATAAAGCGCACCGCGTCGCAACTGGAACTGCAACAGGCCAAGGCCGAAGAGCCGAAGATGATAACAAAAGTTATTGCCGACAAAATAGGTCAGCAGATACAGCAAGGCGATGAGATTAAAACGCGCCGCAAAAAGAAAAAATAAAACACTCCACCGCTTTCATGCCCTGCTACGGCACACGCCCCACATTGTCCTTGCGGCAGTAGATAAGCACCAACGGCACCTCCAACAACGAGGGGGCAATAAGAAACGATGCCACCGTCCATACCAGCATGGAGTGGCCGCACCTACGTGCCAGCCAGTCATTAAACAACGCTACAGCTATCCCGAACCACAACAGTCAGAATAACAATAAGATACGTTGGCTTAGTGCATAAAAAAAAGGGTTATGCTATAATTCGGTCAGCGGTTTTGCCGGCCAGCCGTAGTCCTGATAGAAACGCACCGGCAGGCCATGCTGTTTTACGTAATATGCCAGCTGCTGGGTACGCACGGCCACGCGCATATCGGCATTGGACTGGCAGTTTTGGAATTGGTCGAAATACTGTCCGAAAATACGCTTGGCACTGGCCACATTGCCCGCCCCATCTACAGTTTGGTCGAAATTAAGCACCTCGAAACGTCCGTTTTTCTGCAGCAGGGTGAAACATCCCGCATGGTTGCCGCCCGAAACGGTTTTCAGGGTGTCGCCTGAAAGGTTGTACCAAAACACCCGGAAATCACCCCACACGCGGCAGGTATCGGCATCGAGAGCGTCGGAATGGACGATGGTTAGCTGCGGCACGCACAGTTCGCCCTGCAGGTAGTTGGAGCCGATGACGGACACCAAGTATAGGCCTACGGCGTTGCGCATGGCCTGCTCCTTGTGGCTGATGGCAATATGACGTTGGCAGTCGGCCTTGTGCCCGTCAAAATCGGATATAAGCCACTGTCCGTCAACTTTTTCCATGAACAGCTGATGTTCTTCGACATCGGTATTGGGGTCGAAAGATCCATCCTCCCACACTTGGCGCACACGGATGGTGGCCACGGCATGGGTGCCGTCGGTCTGTTTCACGCCAAGAACCTCATAATCGGCCATAGAGCCGCCGTTGCCGGTGACGAAATAGTAGAGCCACTCGTGGTCCATAGCCTCGAACTCGGGCAGGTGGTTGAACATGGTGTCGAGCACGGCGTAGAAATCGGCAGTAAGGAAATTGCGCGACTGGGGGTTGAGCTGGTGGTCGGGGATGTATTGACAAAGCTCGGCGGCGCGCCGGCGCAGCTGCTCCTCGGTGTTGGTGCAGCCCACAAACGCCAGAGCTACAAGGAACATCAAAAGTGTCTTTTTTATTTTATAAATCACTGTGTTTTACGGTATTATATTTCACTGGTTGGGTCATTACTCCATTCCATTATTGGAGATTAGTGGAACTCGGCATTTTCGGGAGTGGAAGAATTGTCCGTCTCGGTAACGAAACAGGCCACCAAACCATAGGTGATGGCTGGGCGAATCCAGATTTCGGTAAGCATATAGTCGGTATATTGGTTGGAGGATTCGAGATAGATGTCGATGTTGTAGAGGAGTGCAATAACCATATCTGCGATGAAAATGAGCCACAGGTTGAATCTGGAGTACGTTTTCCATTGCTTGCGGGCGTAGAAAAAAGTGAGCATCAACGTCAGCATCACCGACAAGGTAAGAGTGGCAAGATGGATGGGATAATAGGCCAAAGGCGGCGGGAAAAGGATGTCGCGCAACAGCACCGAAACGCCCACGCACAAAGAGCACCAGTAGTTGAACCGCTGGGTGCAAAGCCGGTTGAAGAAATACATCCACATCATGACCAGACAGGCGATGTAGAATATGTTGAGCACCAGATCGGGCCACGACTCGCGGAGGCCGAAATGTGCCACTCCGTAGAGCATCACTCCCACCGAAACCATGGCCGACATGGCAGTAACGGCAATGTCGAAAATCTGTCGTTTTTTCTTAAATCGTGTGTTCATCTGCTCGTTTTGAATAATAAACGTAATTTATCTTTTTGTATCTCGTAGCATCAAAGGTGTTTGGCGATGGCCTGCACCACTTCTATGTCGGCTGGGAGCCAGTTGAGCTGGCCAAGTTGGTTCGGTGCCAGCCAGTGTGCGGCGGTGTGCTCGGAAAGGGTTAGCGTGCCTCGCTGCACGTGGCACAGGTAGCAGTGCATGGTGAGGTGGAATGTCGGGTAGTCGTATTCCACTGTGGTAAGGGGTTTTTCCACGCCGATTTCAGCCGACAGCTCCTCGCGAATTTCACGTTGCAGGGCCTCTTCGGGCGTTTCGCCGGGTTCTATCTTGCCGCCGGGGAACTCCCACTGTCCGGCAAAGTCGCCATGGCCGCGCTGGGTGGCGAAAAATTGTCCTTGACCGTTGTGAATAACGGCCGCCACTGCTTCTATCTGTTTCATAGACATATGGGGCAAGAAATATTATTTTTCACGCTCATTTTTCTGGTGATATGCTCTATATGGAGCTCCAGAACGATGGCACGATGGGCGTTGCGCGCCATGTCGGACTGCATGTCGTAGTAGTGAGGGAAATATTTGCGTCTCAGCGTCCGAAGCAAGGTGTCGGTACGGGAGGTGTCGCGCACCTTGCGTATCCTGCCAAAGCACACCACGCTTTGGAAATGGTACCACCAGCGGTCGGACTCCCTGACACCTTGGCTTAGCACGCAGAACGACACCTTGTCGCACTGGCGAGTGGCATCCGGTTTGTGACCCTCTTTGGCACAATGGGAATAGATATGTCCGTCGTGGTATAGGGAATTGATGGGTACGGTGTGGGGATAGCCGCCGTGTCCTATCACAGCCAGCACTCCGCGCGGGGCCGTCTGCAACAAGTCGAGGCACTCTTGGTCGGACATCTGCTGTTTGAAACGCCGCATAGCTGGAAATTGTGAAGTTATTTGCATAATATTTTGACGTTGGTTTTGGAGTAGGCAATTTGCCGGTGCAAAAATACGAAAAAATTATTGGTCTCCGATAAAAATATTGCAAATGTGCCAGTTTCTTAGATTTGATGCACCATGACGGTTGGCAGTTGCATCATAGCGGCTTCTGAATTTGCTCCAAAAATCCACCTAACCCCATTTGAAAGGGGGAACTATGCGGCTTCTATTTTCAGATGGTGCCAGGGGGGTGACAAAAGTTTCTGACGTACCGAATTGAAACCGGAAAAACCGCCAAAAATCACTGTTTATGTGCGAAAAGTGTGAGAAAAAACACATTTTTATGAGGCTGAATTCAAGTTATTAATGCAACACTATGATTATTTTCAAAATTTGGTTTTGCAAAGTTACGAAAAAAAATATTCAATAGGAGTCAAAAATCCCAAAATTTTTCTCTGTCTGTTGTTTAACTTGCTCTGAATTGGCTCGATATGGTTGTTCTCCAAGGTTTCAAAAGTTGTTCACTTGGGCAGGTATTGCCTGATTAGCCCGTTATTATCCTCTGTTGTGCCGCATAATTGCATGTTTTTGTGCAGTTTGAGCTTACTTTATCTGCTATTGGTACTTGTGAAATCCGCAAATCTGTTGGTAGCATTTTTTTTTTTTTTGGGGGGGGAGATAATCTATTGTTGATTATCGTTTTACATTTGTGTAAATTCATTCCGGGACGCATCGCTTTTTCGTATCGGCTGAGGTTGTATGCGATGTTTGTCAGGATGTTGAAAGCTGTGTGTGCGCATCGGTGGTGATAAGGGACTTGGTGGGGGAGATAGATATCGGTTAATGGGGCGTACGTTAGTTGGAATAGTTAATTTTTTTAGAAATTCATCCCAACTTTGATTGTGGCCGAGCGTGTGAAAATGCCCGATGCCATTTTCTCCGAGTTGTAAATTGCCATTTTCTCCAAATCGTAGTCTTTAAGAAAACCGCCAAGCATAAAACCGTATTCGAAACCGGCATAGATTTTTTCGGTTAATTTTATTTCCGTGCCAATGCCAAGCTGCACCCCAAGCCCGAATCTGTCCAACGAAACATCTGTCTGCAGCGGCTCGTCCTTGGCCATGTTGGAGCTGAAAAGTGCATCGGCTTCGATGGCGAGATATGCCAAAAGGTTGTTCAACAGTTCCACGCCTTTTTTTGTTTTGATGCCAGCTGCAAATAGCGCGAGGTTTTCGGTGTAAGTGCCTTGTGTGTACCTGCCTGAGCCGATGTGCAAACCTATGCCATAGGTGTATAGTTTGTCCTTGCCAAAAAGTGCGTTGATGGAGAATGTGGTCATCGGCACGGAACTGATGCCGTTGCCATTAAGGGTTAAAATGTTTTCACCGCAAGTTGGGGTATAGCCTACCGACGGCTCCAAATTTTGTAACTTTATTTGGGAATGTGCGGTGTTCAGTAAAGAAATTACCAATAAGGGAAATATTATTTTTTTCATGATACGAAAGATTTAAGGTGGGTTCTATAAATTCAATTTTCATCTTTGAAACGGAGCGAACCCGT
>ERZ842401.4772-NODE-4772-length-15479-cov-5.129279_pt1 | contig 15479 bp, 12 predicted proteins | sample MGYA00521270_ERZ842401 | MGnify/ENA primary metagenome ERZ842401 (study PRJEB31892, sample SAMEA3878208) | bioreactor metagenome | biome: Moose rumen | place: Sweden | collected 2011-10 | study: EMG produced TPA metagenomics assembly of the PRJEB12797 data set...
GGTCTTGAAGTTCTTGCTGTCGAAGTCGTCATCCCATCCGATGACCTGGTCACGGTCGAAATCGGACAGGATCCAGTTTCGTCTTGTCATAAGTCGAGTGCAAAAGTGTTAGTATACTGGTCTCGGCAGCGCCTGTGGCACCGAATGCCCAGCATGTTCCCCAGGGATTCTGATATTTCACTGGCGCAATCAATCTCTAATCACACTGGTCGGAGCTGACCGGCAGATCTTCTGAAGTGTCAGTGTTAAAGAAGACTCATGTGGAAGCTCCTACCACGACGATTAGAACGACGGCAATGGCCGTCACCATCTTCGTATTCATAGAATCCATTCTCCGATGATGTGCCTGGATAGCGGCTGCATCATATCTGTTAACTCGGTGGGTCAACAGCCTATTAACAATTTCTGGATTCCACAGATGCACCGGACGGATACAAATTCCAGAATGGATCGATCAGATGACGACTACGATCTTTCCCTGGGCCTTGCCCTCGTCCAATGCGATGCAAGCCTCTCTGATATCGTCGAAGCGGAAACAGAGCGAATACTTCGGATGGAGGTCGTTCTCCCTTATGAAAGCGAATATGCTGTCCACTGTCTCTTTCGTGGGGTAGTTGCTGAAGTATCCTGTGAGGTAGACCCCGTTGGGAATGTCCTTTATCGGATCGAATCCGTCCAGCTCGAACACACCTCCGAGGATCCCGGTGTCACATACTATACCTCCCTTCTTCACGGTACGGAGAGTATCGATCAGACTCTTCGGGCCTACCAGGTCCAAAGCCTTGTCCACATCCAGTCCCTTCTCGGATATCCTGCCGTCATCCAATACGGCCAGATCCGCTCCGTTGAGCAGTCCGAGCTTGCTCTCGCGATGGGTAGTACCGATGATCTTACAGCCCAAGGCCTTGGCTATGTCGATGGCAGCATAGCCCAAAGCGCACGTAGCTCCGCGTATCAGAAGCGTCTCCCCTTTCTTCAGCTGGAGGCATTCGAACAGTGAACCCCACGCTGTAAGATACGTCTCAGGTACTGAGGCCAGTTCATCCCATGGAATGTCGGTATCGACCTTGAACACATGATGCTCCGGAAGAAGGACGTACTCCGCATAGCTTCCGTCGAAACTCCTTCCCATCCCGCCCATCATGGCAATGACCTTGTCACCCTTGCTGAACCCTGTATCCGAGGGATCCTCGATCAGACCGACGCACTCGATCCCTGGGATCACCGGTTTGGAGATGTAATCCGCTTCGATCTCGTTCAATCTGAGGATCTTCTCCGAGTGGTTCATCCCGAAGGCCATCACCTTGATCAGCACCCACCCGGATCTCGTCTCCGGGATGGGGACATCCACCAGACACACATCTTCGGCAGGGGTTATCCTCTCAATCCTGACAGCCTTCAATCTTAATCACCTTCCAACATTGGGGGTCAGCGGCATACATGTCGCCGTGATATCCTTTGGCTACCGCGGGACATCCGCGGCAGAAACGTAACAATTCGCATTTCGAGCATTTCTCGAAGTTCTCGTACACCCTGTACGCATCCATCTTCGGTCCGGTGAAGAGATCGTAGAGATCGTCCTCCAAGGCGTTGCCCACTTTGCTCTCCATCCTCCTGCATGCGTATACTGCACCGTCGGAAAGGATGGTCAGATGGGAATTTCCGCAATTGCAACCGTCGTAGACGTACTCGTCATCGGGATAATCGTTGGGATCGAAATCGCCGTGCTCATATCTGTACAGGGTCCAGAGGTGGTCCTTCAGGTTGAAGTAAGTCTCGGAATCCTCGTATTGCTGGAACTTCTTCCAGCATCTGTCCATCATGTCACGGTACTCCTCCGGGGAACATGTGGTGTCCCTGTCCATGAGTGACGGACAGTAACGTGCGAAGGCGAAGATGTCAGCCTTGTTCTTCACGACTTCGTCGACCAATTCGGGCATCTCTGCCACATTCCACTTCGAGACTGTGGCCATTATGGCGACATCTATGCCTGCATCGCGGAGGATCGGTATGGCGTTCATCGTGGCCTCGTAGGAACATGGTTGCCTGATCCTGTCATGGGTCTCCTGCAGCCCGTCCAATGATAATTGGTACTTGACACATCCGCAATCCCTCAGTCTGGCACATACCTCGGGTGTGAGATGGAACGGATTCCCGAGTATGGCGAACCTTATCCCTTCCTCCTTGATCATCTCCGTGAGATCCCAGAAATTGGGATGGAGGATCGGATCGCCCCCCGTTATGTACAGGTACGGAAGACGGTTGGCCTTCTTGCAGAAGACCTTGATGTTGTCGAGGACCGCCCTCATATCAGGGAGGGGCATCTCCACGAACTTGGCGTGGCTTCCCAGGAAATAGATATAGCAGTGCTTGCAGCGCTGATCGCATGCCTCAGTTATATGCCACTGAAAAGCGAAATAATCCATTATATCGAAGGGTGGCCCCCCGTTCTCAGAGGGCCTTTTTATTCATTTCTTGTCTCCGGAACCGCACGCGCTTCCGCAGGCCGAGGATCTCTTCTTGTCGCCGGATCCGCAAGCACTGCCGCAAGCCGATGCCCTTTTCTTGTCTCCGGAACCACATGCGCTTCCGCATGCGGATGAGGGAGAGTCTGTTCCGAATAAGTTCTTCAAAGCCATATTTGGACCTCGAAAATCGTATTTTTCTCTGATTATTTAAGACACCATATCTCGCTTAAATAAAATACTACAAAATCAATCATTATGTACGATTTTGGAGAGGCTGCCATGGGCACTTACGAATCAGCGAGGAACCGCACCAGGAAACAGATAGAGGAATCATTCTGGGAGCTGTATGAATCCGATGACATCGACAGAGTCACGGTGAATGACATCTGCAGGAATGCCGGGATCACACGTTCCACGTTCTACTATCACTACAAGGATACGAACGAGGTCCTGGATTCGATAAAGAGAAAGCAGATGGAGCTCATAACCGAACTCTTCGAATCGAGCAACAACGAGGACAGGGATTATCAGAACTTCATCCCTAGGTTCCAGGAACTGTTCATCGAGAACGAGAGATACCTGATCCCGTTGGTCATGGAATACAAGGATCCCGAATTCGCTAAGGAATACAGAGGATACATCGCAGCTATGATGAAGAACGACCTGCAACTCAAGATCGACAGCAAAAATGACAACGTAGAGGAGACGATAGACATATTGCTGTCTGGACTGTCCCATATGTTCCTGGACTGCCTGGCAAGCAGGATAATAACCCTCGATGATGCGAACAATCTGTCGAACGGCATGATCAATACGGGCCTCAGATGGATACTAAAGGAGAAGTACGGGGTAAACCTTGGATTCAGACGGATGGTGAACAATAATTGAGTCCGAATCATAGTACATAAACCAAATGATTTGGAACATCAAACTGTCTTTTGGTGCTGTTAGTCAAATCTTATATAACTTTCAAACGGTCCCTGTGAAACAATCGGATAGGTATTCTATGAACGTGAGGCCGTCTGCTCCAGTAATCATTGCAATCGTACTGCTTATCGTCGTGGTAGGCGGAGAACTGATGATAATGGACTCGGATCATCAAAAATTCTCATCCGATGTGTCCGTTGACGGCGATAGTATCAATATCATGACAGACACAAATGGATCGCATGTGGTCAATGCCGTTTCCATGGATGATTCATACGGATCACCAAAAAACGTTTTCATCTATTTTGACCGCACATACCAATCCGCATACGATGACGTCAGAGTTGCGATAGGAGCTAGGCCCCTAACTGAAGAAAACTACGCAAAAATGATGATAGAGACCTTGAACGTCAGAGACGTATCCTGTGCATCTCTGATCGATGCTTCAAAAATGAAATCTGTCATGGAAATGGAGGGGGACGGGGTTGCAATAGTCGTATTATCAGGCGCATTACCGGATACGGTCTACGATGGAACTTCTGACTCTACGATACTAAAATGGATTTCATCAGGCGGAAGACTGTATTGGGCCGGAGGCATAATTGGAAATTATGTATCCCATCTAGACTCTGTTGAAAAGATACAGAATGGCGTGTCCCTGTTCTTTGGCAGCGAATGCATAGATGATACCGTCACACAATCTTTTGACAAATATTACGCTAACCCCCTCACAGAATCACTATCGATCATTAACAACAATGTCAGATACTCTCCCAGAATATCCGAACTGCCTGATGATCAATCGTTCCAGGTCTTCGGATATACCGACGGGGACCGTTACAGCTCGTTCATCGGAAGCTACGGATCCGGTTGTATCTGTATAGTCGGCGGAGATTATTCGGACTATCAGCGTATAGATCTGGCACAGATCATAGCTTCTGGAATCTCCCCTTCGACGAAGGTCAAAGATACCTTCGAGGGCGACAGCCCCAGCACGTTCGAACTCAAGAAAGGCGAGACCGTTTACGTCTATTATGGTGGCGACCTGACGATCTATGGCAAACTGCATGAGGTGGCGTGATGTTCGACGGATCCCGCGGATTCCTCTGCAAATGGATGCTGCTTGTGATCCTTGTCGGTGTCTCGCTAAGGCTAATCATAGGTGCATTGTTGACATACAACTACGATATCTTCTCATGGGCGCTCATAATAGCGAACATACAGGAAGGAAGTGGGCTCTATGAGGTCACCGGATACAACTACACTCCAGTCTGGGGTCATTTCCTGGCCATCATCGGGAACCTGACGAACCTATTCGGCATGGACGTCTTGGCGGAGAGATTTCCGGAGCTAATCTTTACTGAATACCAGGCGGCCAACAATCATCATTTGGCCTACACCACAACCGTTGAATTCAATACACTGATTGCCGGAGTGATCGCAGTTTTTGACATCCTCGTATCCTACTTGATCTATCTCTTGGTCAAAGAGGTCTTCAAAGACGAAAAGAAAGCTTTGACGGGAGCGATGATATGGATGCTCTGCCCCTTCACGATAGTTGTCGGAGCTGTAGGAGCGATGTTCGATTCTCTTTCAGGAGCGATGGTCCTTTTGTGCATACTACTATTGATCAAGGATCACGAATTTCTGGCAGGTTCCATATTTGCCGTGGCCGTATTCCTGAAGGTGTTTCCCGGATTCCTCTTTTTCATCTTCATAGCTTACATCGTGGTGAAACATAGGGACGATTATATCCAGAGGATCTCGAAAGCTGCCGGAGGTGCCCTGCTGTTCACAGCGATCATTATGATGCCTCACATCCTGGACGGACATGTATTGGACAGTCTCTCGTTCATGACATCCAGGGCTAGCGCTCCTGCAGAGGATCTTGGAACCATTCTGGACAAATACGCGACGATACTTGTCTACGTGGCCATTCTAATCGCCGAGGTAGTAATCGCTTCGCGCTTCCTTAAGAATACCTCAGAGAACGTTGATGTGAAGTTCATATTCTTCGCATTCGCAGCGACCATGACTACTATCATATACCCCAGTACCCCCCAGTATGTGCTATATGCCGCCCCACTTCTTATTATCGCTGCCATCTGTATCGACCGTGCCTATTGGATACCGCTAACGATACTCATGGTAGGAACGACCGAATTCGAACTATGTTCCAGTGCATCCTTGCTCACATCCCTGATGGAATACTCAGACATATTATCCTATGATACGTGGTACTCGTTCAACAAGTGGTTGATCGATACAGAGATCTTGGGAATCAACATGTACAACGTATTATCGTACATCGGAGGTACCTTGCAGTTCATTGGTGTGCTCTCGGCAATCTGTCTGCTCCTGAGAAAATACATCCCGTTTGAACGCTTGAAGATCAACAGAGCAACATCGGGATGAGAATGATTTCGATATCATCAACAATACTCCGTATCAAAACTCTGCAGCGATAGAGCATCCCCGGACTCAATTGATGACCTCCCAATATGATAAACTTAGACTCATGCAGCAGATACGTGATGGCGCGTCGGATAAACAATAAATGTCAGGGTACCATCTGTCAAGCATGGGAAGAGCCATTGCTTATGTAACGATGGTCGGGGATGTCGTGCACCCCGGTAACCTGAATATCATCAACGAAGCCGCCAAACTAGGCGACGTTGTCGTAGGACTGCTCACTGACAAGGCCATAGTCTCGCGCGAGCACCCTCCGTATCTCAATTTTGAGCAGAGGATGATCATCATAAGTAGCATCAAGGACGTCACCAAGGTCATCCCCCAGGACGACTGGTGCGGAGAGGACAATCTCCGCGAGCTCAAGCCCAAATATGTGGTCCACGGAGACAATTGGGTCAGCAACTCCCTAAGCAAGGTAAGGGAAAGGACTGTGGAGATCCTATCCGAATGGGGAGGACAGGTCGTCGACGTCCCGTATACGCACGGTATCAATTCATCGGTCATCAGCACCAACCGCAGGGAGTTCGGAACGACTCCCGAGCTCAGGCTCCAGGCACTCAGGAGACTCCTGGCGGCCAAACCATTAGTGAGGATAATGGAGGTCCATTCGGGTATCTCTGGTCTCATCGTAGAGCACACGGAGATAGAGAAGGAGGATGGACTGCACTACTTCGACGGCATGTGGTCGTCGAGTCTGACGGATTCCACCAGCAAAGGTAAGCCGGACATCGAGGCCGTTGACCTCACCACACGCCTTCAGGATCTGACGTGCATTTTAGAATGCACCACCAAACCGGTCATCTACGACGGGGACACCGGAGGGAAACCCGAGCACTTCGTGTTCACGGTACGTACCCTCGAAAGGAACGGTATCTCCGCGGTCATCATCGAGGACAAGACCGGACTCAAGAAGAACTCGCTCTACGGCACTTCCGTTGAACAGACACTGGCGCCCGTCGAGGAGTTCTGCAACAAGATCCGTGCTGGAAAGAATGCACAGATCACACCTCATTTCATGATCATCGCACGTCTGGAGAGCCTCATAGCAGGACACACCGTCGACGAGGCGCTGGAGCGTGCAAGGGCATACATCGCCGCTGGTGCGGACGGTATCATGATCCACAGCAAGGAGAAGTCCGGAATGGACATCAAGGAGTTCTGCCAGAGATTCCGCAAGGAATACGCGAACGTGCCCATCGTCCTTGTTCCCACTACATACAACCAGTTCACCGAGAAGGAGTTCCAGGAGTGGGGAGCCAACATCATCATCTACGCCAACCACATGCTCAGGGCATCCTACCCGGCAATGGTCAAGGTGGCGAACTGCATCCTGGAGAACGAGAGGTCTCTGGAAGCTGACAGTCTTTGCATGCCCATCAAGGAGATCCTCGGACTCATCCCGGATCCCAAGTGATAACATGATCTCCCCCGAATACTTCTACGGAAAGCTCACGGACATGGGAGTGGGATTCTTCACAGGTGTCCCCGACTCCCTTCTCAAACATCTCTGCGCATATCTCAAGGATAATGTGCCAGATGATAGGAACATCATAGCGGCCAACGAAGGATGCGCAGTGGGTCTCGCGGCAGGATACCATCTTGCCACCGATAAGGTGCCTATGGTGTACATGCAGAACTCGGGAATGGGGAATGCCACCAATCCCCTGCTGTCCCTGGCGGACCCGGAGGTATACAACATCCCGATGGTCCTGGTAATAGGATGGCGCGGCGAGCCCGGCGTTCATGACGAACCCCAGCATGTCAAACAGGGTAAGGTCACATGCACCTTGCTCGAGACCATGGGTATCCCTTACGGAATCCTCCCCTCGGACGAAGAGGGTTGCAACAAGCTATTCGAAGTATGCAGAAAACACTTGGAAGAGAACGGATCCCCGTTTGCCATCGTCGTCAGGAAGGACACGTTCTCCGAATACAAACTGTCGAAGAAGACAGATGACCACCCCTACGAGATGTCCCGCGAGGAGGCCATAGAGACCATCGCGGCGAAGGAGAAAGGGTCGATATTCGTATCCACCACAGGTATGGCCTCGAGGGAGCTGTACGAGATCAGGGACAGGAACGAAGAATACCATGACAGCGATTTCCTTACCGTCGGATCCATGGGTCACTCATCGCAGATCGCACTAGGTATCGCACTCAACAGACCCGAACGTAGGATCGTCTGCATCGACGGCGACGGTGCCGTGATAATGCACATGGGCGGAATGTCCACCATCGCGACGATGACGCCCGGCAACATAATCCACATAATGATCAACAACGGCGTCCACGACTCCGTCGGAGGACAGCCCACCACATCTAGGGAGATAGACATCCACGGGATAGCCGAATCAATGGGATACAAACACGTCTTCACAGTGGAGACGAAGGAAGAACTTGAGAAGGCCCTTGAATGCAAGGAAGGCCCCGTATTCCTGCAGGTCATGGTGAGGCGCGGCAACAGGAAGGACCTGGGAAGACCGAAGTCCACTCCGGCGGAGAACAAAAACGCCCTAATGAAGAACATAGGAAGCATCTGAAATGATAGCACAGGCAGTCATAATGGCAGGAGGCCTCGGCTCGAGGCTCGGCGACCGTACGAAGGATATGCCCAAGGGATTCCTCGAGATCGGAGGTACCCCCATGGTTGAGCAATCGGTGCAGAAACTGATCGCCGCCGGGATCGAGGAGATCATCATCGGTACCGGACACTGCAAGGAATACTACGAAGCGCTGGCACAGAAGTACTCCTGCATCAAACTGGCCCACAATGCGGCCTACAGGGACACCGGCAGCATGGGAACGCTCGCTGTATGTGCACCCTTCGTAAAAGGGGACTTCCTCCTTCTGGAGAGCGACCTCCTTTACGATTCGATAGGACTCAACGTTCTGATCAACGAGACCCGCAGGGATGCGATACTCTCATCCGGAAAGACGGGTTCCGGCGACGAGGTGTACCTTCAGGTCGATGGGGACTGCAACCTTGTCAAGCACTCCAAGAAGAAGGAGGAATTGGACTCCGTGTACTCCGAATTGGTCGGGATCACGAAGCTCACGAGGGAGACGCTCGGCCTGATGGTCAGATATATGGATGCACACAAGTCAGACATCCCCAAGATGGAATACGAGGTCGCCATGACCGGAGTGTCCTCGGGAGGACATTCCATAGGAGTGCGTAAGATAGAATACTACACATGGTGCGAGATCGATGACGACAGCCACCTGAAGAGGGCGCTGGACAAGATCTACCCCCATATCGTTGAGAACGAATCCCTGCGCGGGATACGCCGCGAGGTCCTTTTGAACCCCGGTCCCGCCACCACAACGGACAGCGTCAAGTACGCACAGGTCCAGGCGGACATCTGCCCCCGCGAGAACGAGTTCGGGGACATCATGGGATGGATCTCCAAAGAACTGTCATTGATGGTCGGGGCTCCCGGAAAGGTAGAGACCGTCCTCTTCGGAGGATCTGGGACCGCTGCGGGCGAGGCCATGATCTCGTCTTGCATCCCTGACGGCGGAAAACTGCTGATAGTGGATAACGGAGCATACGGCAAACGCATGGCCAAAATGGCTGAGATCTATGGCCTCGATTACGACGTGTACAAGAGCGACGGAGTGAACAGGATTGACGTACCTGATCTCGAGAAGAGGATCGCGGACGGTGGATACACTCACATGGCGATCGTCTACCACGAGACCACGACAGGTATACTGAACCCCGTTCCGGAGATCTGCAGGTTCTGTCACGAGCATAAGGTTGTCACGATAGTGGATGCTGTCAGCGCATTCGCGGCCGTACCAATCGACATGGACAGGGACTGCATCGACTTCATGTCCTCCACCTCCAACAAGAACATCCAGGGAATGGCCGGGATCGCATTCGTGTTCTGCCGCAAGGATGCTCTGGAATCCATCAAGGACTACCCGATGCGCAACTACTATCTGAACATCTACGATCAACACCACTACTTCATCAAGAACAACCAGATGAGATTCACGCCCCCGGTGCAGACGGCCTACGCTCTAAGGCAGGCGATCATAGAGACCAAGATAGAGACCATCGAGGGAAGATATGAGCGTTATACAGCATGCTGGCACATATTGATAGATGCGGTCAAATCCCTCAGACTCGAGATGCCTGTCCCCGAATCGGAGCAGTCCCATCTGATAGTGACCATAATGGATCCAAAGACCCCGAAGTACAGCTTCAACGAGATGCACGATTATTCGCGTAGCTACGGATTCACCATCTACCCCGGGAAACTGAGCGATGCCCCCACATTCCGTATCGCCAACATCGGGGACATCAGGCCCGAGGAGATGAATAGGTTCACCGAGCTCTTCAAACAATACATCAAAACCATCATCTGAAGGGACAGCGTGACCGTAAGGTCACGTTCCCCTTACATACCGTTTTTTATTACTCAGAGTATACACGATTCAGCGATACGGATGAGCGTTAAAGAGAAAAAGGTTGAACTAATCGAACTTTTCTACGATCTAATCTACGTTTACGCTATATCCAGAATGACCCTTCTGCTGGAGGAACCTGAAGGAGGTATCCTCACTTGGGACATGTTCGCTACATACATCATTGCCTCGATGATCATCATCCAGGCATGGCTCTACATGACGAACTACGTCAACCGTTACTGTACCTGGAGATGGTACGAGTACGTTCTTGTGGTCCTGAACATGTGTGCCGCGATATCCATGTCCAACACCATTACCGCTTCATGGGAGGAGACTGGTTTCGTCTTAGAGCTGGCTATGATGATCATGATAGGCTGCGTCGCTGCACTCTACATGATACAGGTCTACGTCCAGAAACAAGACACCACTGTGGCCAAACATACCCTGGGAATCCTCTTCCTGTTACTGGCCATCTATGCTGTGGCCATGGTGATGACTCTCCTCGGATACACTCATGAAGCTTTGATGGTCAACATATTCAACATCGTCCTGGGCATGATGCTCCCGTTCATCAAGAAGGGAGAATACGACCTCAAGATTGTAAGCTTCCCCCATCTGGTGGAAAGACTGGAGCTCCTTACGATCATCACATTCGGTGAGGGTATCGTGGGGATCACAGTGTTCTTCGATCTCACGGTAGAGGCCTTCACCCCCATACTCACGTTCCTGGTCCTGATCTTCATGTTCGGAACGTACGTCTGTCAGGTGCATTATCTGTGCAACCATCATCAGGTGACCAACCCTAACAAGATGACGTGGAGCCATTATCTCATAATCATAGCCGTGAACCTCGTCACGGTTGCGTTCCTGTACTTCCACAGCGAAGAGGCCGACCACCTGTTCACCGCAGGACTCATGATCGGATCGATCGCCGCATTCTACATCGCGCTGTTCTCGACCTCATGGTACTATCACCCAGAGTTCGAACGCACCTGGAAGGATATCGGAGTCATGATGCTGTTCATAGCGATCGGTGCGGTCGTCATATTCGCATTCATGGACAGCCCCTATGGATTCTTGGTGGGATCGGCAATAGCAACCGGTGGCAATTTCTTCTTCCTTTGTCACAAGTACACCTCGAACAGATGCATCAACGTCATCCACACAGTATGATCAGCACTTGAACGGGAGATCGGAACACCTATCCTCGTCATTTGATCCGTGATCGCGGACGTTCCTGATCTCTTTCAGCAGCAACAGAGTAATCGCCAGGAGCATCAGATTGCGGACCAGGACCATGATCATGCTGAGGCTCGATATGGACTCCCCTCCGCCGGTTACGAGATAAGTATAAGCGAAGTTTATCTGCGTCAATACGACAGTGACGACAGAGAGCCAGAAGATTCTCCATTTCAGCTTATTGTCCTTCATGGTCAGCAAGGATAATGCCAGGAAGGGCACGACCCAGACCAAGTACTGCGATGACAGGACCTTTCCCACGAGGATGAAAATCATCAGGGAGATGAAGATTGCAGTCGAGAGCACGAATACCCTCTCATCGACCCTCTCCAGCCTGGATCTCACATTTCCATACCACAGGATGAACAGGACGATCAGGATTACCATTATCGGCGTGAGCCACGGTGCTACTGCATCGCAGAGCGGACCTCTCAGATTATCCGAACCGAAGCTTCCCTCGGCTATCGAGGGTTCGATCCATACTTCCGTAAGGCCGATCAAGGAGAACGGATAGATTAGCGTAGCCGCTAAGGAATCAATCTCCAGCGGGCGTGCGGAATGGTAACCCAGAAATCCCAGGATCAGGCCCGGTTCTATCAGGAGACAAGGTATTGCCACTACAACAGCACCGATCACGAACCAAGCGACCCCTGACATGAGGCCTGCCCAATCCCTCTCCACCAGGAAGATCATCAGGAATATCGGGAAGAGTATAGCGGGGAACAGCTTGGTCATCATAGCAAGTGCCAGGATGATGAATGCAGCAGGCATCTTCTTGTTTATGGAGAAGTAGAACGAGGCGAGCGCCATGACAGCCGGTATGATGTCATAACGGTCCGCTACATACTCCAGAAGGAGTGCGATGAGCACGCTGTAGATGGTCATCGCCCAAATGGGCTTCATATTGAGACTCTCGGCCGTGAGCCTCATGAGATGGAGACCGATGATCGTTATGATGAAGATCATGATCACATAGCCGACATTGTATCCAGCAGGATCAGAAAAGAATATGCGCGGTATGATGAAGAAGATCAGAGAGAATGGCGGGTATTCTGTGATAGGTATGTGCCCATTGAACAGCTTATCCACAGCCGGGAAACGGTCACGTGCGACCTCCGTCTCGATATCTAGTATGAAAATCGCTATGGTGTACCCTATGAAGGCTATCGCGAGCAGGATGACGTACAGAAGCTCCATCCTCTTGACTCTATCCATACCCTCAAGCATCCCATCACCATGCAGGAACTATGTTCAGATGTTTTCAGATTGTATCGCTGTCTTATAAAGAATGGCGTTCATCACTACCACTCCTCAATCGTTGGAGATTTCCATCGCCTTGGACCAATGGGATGCGGGGTCACCGACTATGATGCGGAAGATCGTTCCCGCGGATCCCGAAACATCGATATCCGTGACAGCTGAAGTAGCGCCTTTCACAACGCCTTTGCCATGGTCAAGTCCTTTCGATTCGTAAGTGAGACCGCATATCAGCGTGTCCGCACAGCAGGTCCTGTCCGTAACCACCTGTGCTACCATGTCAGTAGTGGCCACATTGCCACCGAAGACTGTGACGTTCCCTTCCAGGACCTTTGCCACTGATACGGACGAGTATCCGTCCTCGGAGATGAAGCTCAGGGGCAGGGAATCTGCACGATCGGCCTTCAGCCCATACAGGCAATCATCGTAACGAAGCTGTGTGTAAAGGAACATATCCGACTCCTTATGAGCGAACTCGTTGTTATTCTCGGATGTGTTCACATCGCCGCCGAAGAATCCGACCCTGTGATCCACGACTCCGTCCTGGGTGGAAACGTACCTTCCAATCTCCGGTCCGGTCCAGAATACGGTACCTCCGTTGGACATCCATCTGACGAAGAGTGAATCTCCGTCCGTCTTTCCGTCGTATATCGTGTCCGGGAGCGCTCCGCTGCCGAAAAAGACCGCGTAATCATAGTGATCCATTATCTCCACAAGATCCTCCGCATTAGCGAACTCTGCAATCAATCCGCGCCTCTCCAGCATGGACTTCAATACCTGGAAGAACTCCTTTTGGATGTAGTGGTCGCTGAAATCCGAGATGTATGAATCATCATAGTAGAGGAACAGCCTCTCCGGCAACTTGGTATCGGAGAATACGGAGTATGTGTATGTCGAAGCTGGGCCCGATACAGAATAAGTCACTGTCCCGTCGTCGTTGAGCTCGGCTGTAGCCTCATAGGACCCGTCGTCATTGTAGTACACGTAGTACGCTCCGAACACCATGACTGCCACGAAGATGGCAATTATGACATATGCTGGATTCAATCTCATGCTGCACACCTCTCAAAGTACCCGCGATACCATTTGTATGAAATGTAGAGCAACGCCAGATAACCGGGCCATCCCATGACGACCGTGATGACCAGTGCTCCGGATATGCCGAAGAACACCGGGTTGGCGATGATATCGTAAAGCGGAAGAATCACCGAGATATCCATATCCAGGAGATGGATTATCATCGATGTCGGGGACAGGATGAACGATGCTGTCTCCGTCAGAGTGTAGAATATCGTGAATATCAGATAAGGCTTCACGAAACTGTTGTCGATCATGGCCGCATACATGCAGATGAACGGCAGCATGATGATCATGTAGGATGCGGGACTGGTCCACAAGACGATTGCGATGCCTGAAAGGAACATGATCGTGAACACCTTCTCGGATGTCATATCCTTCAGCATCAACAGTCTGAATGCGAGATACATCTCCAGGAAGATGGAGAACAACGATACAAGCATGGGAAGTTCCCCTCCTGCGTATGTTGGGCCTTCCGTAGTTGTAAGGCCTTTGACCACCATCAGGGCAACAACGGCCAGGATGACTATGGCCGCGGCTATGGCGAATCCCTTTGCGGCCTTCCTGTTCCTCACCCTCTCGTCCATCGAATTCATGCGCTCCATGAATCTGTTCCCGTATCTTGCAATGATGAATGCCACCAGTCCGATGAATGCAGCAATGGCTACGATGATCACTATGGTCGTGCCCACGCCTATGGATGACATCGTCTCCCTTGATATCCCGATCCTGGATGTCAGGAAGAATACGGACTGCCAGAAATCCCCCCGAAGTATGTTCGGAAGGTAGATGAGGAGGAAGGCTCCGATGGCCCCTCCCACTGACTTCAGGACACATTTGACCCCTTTAGCATCCAGACCCTCCTTCCTCAGCACGTAGGCCACGAGGAAGAATATCATGAACACCGGGAAGAACTTGGTCAGGGATGCCGCGGAGAATGCCGCACCTGCCAATGTGTACTTCCCGTCCATCATCAGAGCGATTGCTGCTAGCAGCATCATGACGGATATATTGTCGAACGTACCATGGAATGTGGACTCGGTGATCACAAGAGGGCAGAAGAACCAGAGCGCGAAGGCCAGGAGGGCCTTCTTCTGATCTCCGAAATGCTTCGAAATGAGATAATAGATGAGCCATCCGGTCGCTGCATCCACAAGGATGAGTGGCAGTTTGACGATGAAATTGAATTCGATGGATGTTACGAACGGGAAGACGCTGAAATCAGAATAGACGAAAGAGTTCAGTTCAGGGACGTACACACCGTAATCTGTGATCCCGAATATCTCCATGAAGGATGCTACGGATCCCATGTAGTATCCCCATACAGGAGTGTAGTAGTATCCTGCGGTCCCGTACAAACCGAAACCGTTCTGGAACACATCGACGACATCGGACCAATAACCGACATCTATGTTGAATGTGAAGAGCGGGGCGATGATCAGACGCAGAATCAGCCCTATCAATAGCAGCATTACGAATGGATGCTTCCAACCGTCGAACCTTCTCGCTATGACAGAATGGCCTAACATCTTACGGGTGAATGGTTAGCATCAATTAAACATTTTACTGGCCAGGAAAGAGTTTGTGTTAAACCTGACCTAAACACATCTTCTATACGCGTGT
>ERZ842401.4773-NODE-4773-length-15476-cov-4.859283_pt1 | contig 15476 bp, 9 predicted proteins | sample MGYA00521270_ERZ842401 | MGnify/ENA primary metagenome ERZ842401 (study PRJEB31892, sample SAMEA3878208) | bioreactor metagenome | biome: Moose rumen | place: Sweden | collected 2011-10 | study: EMG produced TPA metagenomics assembly of the PRJEB12797 data set...
CACCACCGATGGCAAGCATGAGTTCACCGCCCTGGCACAGGAGCTGTTGCCTGCGGGTGAGGCTTCGGCCTTCAACCAGGCGATGATGGACTTTGGCGCCCTTCAGTGCACGCCAGCTAATCCTCGGTGTCTGCTCTGCCCTTTGCAGGATACCTGTGTGGCCCTGCGCGAGGGTCGCATCGGCGAGCTGCCCGTCAAGCTCAAGACCCTGAAGGTGAAGGAACGCCGCCTGGTGTATATTTACGTCAGGTATCAGGGGCAGACCGTTCTGCGCCGTCGGCCAGCCGGCGACATCTGGCAAGGGCTCTATGAGCCGCTTCACGTTGAAAGTGCTCCCGATGGTGCCATCTTGCTGCGTCAGAACGTCAAGCACGTGCTGACCCACCGCATTCTCTACGCCGACTTTTATCTATGGGAGCCAACAGAAAAGCCGTCGCTTCCCGACGGCTATTTCTGGATTCCAGAGGAGGACATCGACCGCTACGCCGTGCCACGCCTGGTAGAGATTCTTCTCGGCTCCCTCCCCCAAAGGTAACCGGCTGATTCGCTTATTTCTTCTTTTTCCGGTTGACGATGGTGACGACGGCCTGTGCCAGCGAGAGGAAGGCCTGCCCGGACATGCTGTCGATGTTGGTGACGACGGGCGTTCCCTGGTCGCCGTTGTCGCAGATGCTCTGCACCAGCGGAATCTGCGCCAGCAGGGGCACCTGCATCTGCTCGGCCAGCTGCTTGCAGCCTTCACGACCGAAGATGTAATAACGGTTCTGGGGCAGCTCGGCTGGCGTAAACCATGCCATATTCTCCACCAGGCCGAGGATGGGCACACCCACCTTCTCGTTCTGGTACATGTCGATGCCCTTGCGTGCGTCGGCCAGAGCCACCTGCTGCGGCGTGCTGACAATGACAGCCCCTGTGAGCTTCAGCGTCTGCAACAAGGTGAGGTGTATGTCGCTGGTGCCCGGCGGCGTGTCGAGTATCAGATAGTCCAGCTCGCCCCAGTCGGCGTCGGCAATGAGTTGTTTCAGGGCGTTCGAGGCCATGCCGCCACGCCAGAGCGTGGCCGTGGTGGGAGCCACGAAGAAGCCGATGGAGAGGAACTTTATGCCATATTTCTCCACGGGTACGATGAGGTCGCGGCCGTCCTTGTTGATGGCATAGACTTTCGCACCTTCCACACCGAGCATCTTGGGAATGCTGGGGCCGAAGATGTCGGTATCGAGCAGCCCCACGCTGTAGCCCAGACGGGCCAGGGCAATGGCCAGGTTGACGGCCACGGTGCTCTTCCCCACTCCACCCTTGCCGCTGCTCACGGCCACGATGTGCTTCACGTCGGGCAGCAGGTCTTCGTCCTTCGGACGGGGCTTCGACTTGAACTCAGTCACAATCTCCACCTCCACATCCTGCCCGCAGTGGTACTTGATGGCAGCCTCAGCCGCCTTCACCGTGGAACGCAGGAACGGGTCGGTGTCGCGGGGGAACTCCAGCACCACCTTCACTCTCTGCCCGTTAATGGTAGGTGTGTCGGCCACCATGCCGCTCTCCACCAGATTTTTCTTCGTGCCCGCATACGTCACCGTGGCGAGCGCATCCATAATCAGTTTAGGATATAGTGTCATTGTCTCTGCTGTATTTTTGCTGCAAAGTTAAGCCTTTTCCTCCAAAAAGCCAAAACAATCTTTCTTTTTTTCCTTTTGAAGATTTTGACATCTGCAAAATAATTCGTAATTTTGCTGCCAACTTGTAACAAGAACAAAACTTCCGACTGGCTCATGGATACTATCAACGACTTCTTCTCGCTTCTCAGTTCTCTGCTCTGGGGCTGGCCCACCATCGTCCTGCTGCTGGGCACACACGTGTTTCTGACCATCCGGCTGCGCTGCCCTCAGCGACATCTGCTCACGGGCATCCGCCTGTCGGTGCAGAAAGACAAGGATGCCACTGGCGACGTCAGCCAGTTTGGCGCCCTGGCCACCGCGCTGGCTGCCACCATCGGCACAGGCAACATTGTGGGCGTGGCGACTGCCGTGGCGCTGGGCGGGCCGGGGGCAGTGCTCTGGTGCTGGCTGACGGGCATCTTCGGCATGGCCACGAAGTATGCCGAGGGTCTGCTGGCCGTGAAATATCGTGTGCGTTCGGCCGACGGGCGCACCTACGGCGGTCCCATGTATGCACTGGAGCGGGGACTGAATATGAAATGGCTGGCCATGCTCTTTGCCGTGTTCACGGCGCTGGCCTCCTTCGGCATTGGCTGCACTGTGCAGGCCAACAGCATCGCCCTGCTGGCCAACGAGACGTTCGGACTGCCCACCTGGGGCGTGGGGCTGGCCGTGAGCGTGCTCACCGCACTGGTCATCATGGGCGGTGTGAAGAGCATCGCCCGTGTCTGCATGGTGCTGGTGCCCTTCATGGCCATGCTCTACGTTGTGGGCTGCGTCGTCATCCTCTGCATCAACAGTGCCTACGTCTGGCCTGCCGTCCAGCTCATCTTCAAGGCAGCCTTCAACCCCTCGGCCGCAGGAGGCGGCTTCGTGGGTGCCACGGTCATGATGGCCGCCCGCTATGGCATAGCCCGCGGCCTGTTCTCCAACGAGAGCGGCATGGGTTCGGCACCCATCGTGGCAGCAGCGGCACAAACTCGTAACCCCGTGCGCCAGGCCCTGGTATCCAGCACGGGAACGTTCTGGGACACCGTCGTCATCTGCGCCCTGACGGGGCTAGTGCTCGTGTCGAGCATCCTGGCCTATCCGGACATCAGCTATGCCGACGGTGCCGCCCTGACGAAGGTGGCTTTCTCGAAGATTCCCTACGTGGGAGCACCCCTGCTCACCTTCGGCATCCTGACCTTTGCCTTCAGCACTATCCTGGGGTGGAGCTACTACGGCGAGAGTGCCGTTAACTACATCGAGGGCCGACGCATCAACCGCTTCTACCGCATCCTCTACATCGTGGCACTCTTCTTCGGCAGCATCATCAGCCTCGACATCATCTGGAACATCGCCGACTGCATGAACGCCCTCATGGCCATCCCCAACCTGGTGGCCCTGCTCCTGCTGAGCGGCGTCGCCGCCAGCGAGACCCGGAAATATCTCTGGGCCGGGCGTCTGGACGAGGACATGGAATAGGGCCGAGATTTCTTGCAAGAACGCCTTACCTTTTCTTAATACCGAAGACGCAGAGCGAGCCGACGATGAAGAGGGCAGCGGCCACGAACATCATCGACGACTGTGCACCGCCCACCAAGCGCAGGATGAGACCGCCACAAACGGCTGCCACAATCTGGGGCAGACAGATGGTGCCATTGAACAGGCCCAGATAGGCACCCATGTGGCCATAGCCCTGCAAAGCATTGGTCACCAGCGTGAACGGACAGGCCAGCATGGCGGCCCAGCCACAGCCGATGAGCAGGAAGGGCAGAATCTGCAAATACTGGTTATGGCAGAAGGGGATGAGGGCAAAGCCCAAGCCAGCCAGTAGCAGACTGACGGAATAGGCCACCTTGATGTTGGGGAAGCGCGGGATGAGCGTAGCCCACACCACCGAACCCATGGCCTGGATGGCATAGAGCACGCCCGTCCAGTTGCCCGCCGTCTGATAGGCCTCGGTCTTCGAGTCGGCAGTGTCCCAAACCGTCAGCGACACGGCGTCGACCACGTAAGTCCACATGTAAAGCATGCCAGCCCAGCAAAAGAACTGCACCAACCCGATACGCCAGAAGGCTGCGGGAGCATTCTTCAGCAGGGTAATCCAATTCGCCTTCGTCTCTTTCTCCTCCGTCACGGGGTTATACTCGGCATATTCCTTCGGTGGCCACTCCTTGACCTTCATCGTGGTGTAGATGACGCAGAGGATGAGGATGGCGGCGCCCACATAGAATGACCAGATGACCGAGTCGGGCACCACGCCCTCGGGAGCCACATTCTTCAGTCCTATCCAGGTGAAGAAGAAGGGGAAGAGGAAGCCCACCACCGAGCCTGCATTGCAGAGGAACGACTGGATGCTGTAGGCCTTGGCCTTCTGCTTCTCGTTCACCATATCGCCCACCAGCATCTTGAAGGGCTGCATCGCCATATTGATGCTCGTGTCGAGCAGCATCAGCATGATCAGGCCGAAAATCATTACCGCCGAGATGCTCAGCCCCAGCGAGCCGCTGTTAGGCAGCAGGCACATCACCGCCACCGCCACGGCAGCGCCGATGAACAGGTATGGAATGCGACGGCCGAAGCGCGTCCACGTGCGGTCGCTCAGCGTGCCGATGATGGGCTGCACCAAGATGCCCATCAGCGGGGGCAGGATCCAGAAGAAGCTTAGGTCGTGCGGGTCGGCACCGAGGGTGCGGAAGATGCGCGAGATATTGGCACTCTGGAGTGCGTAGGCTATCTGCACTCCGAAAAATCCGAAGCTCAAGTTCCAGAGCTTCCAAAACGACAAATCAGGTTTCTGTTTCATTGTATATTTGCTTTGTATTATCTAGCGGGTGGTGCCGCGGATGATAAGGCGGGTGCGGACGATGCGCTTCTCGGCGCGATCCATAGGCAGGCGGCCCTCGACGTGGCCGATGAGGATGTTGGCAGCCTCCTCGCCCACACGCATGCCTCGCTGCTCCACGGTGGTGAGCATGGGGTCGCAGGCCAGGGAACGGAAGCCATTGGTGAAGCCGCAGATGCTGATGTCCTCAGGCACCCGCAGCCCCATGCGCTTGACGGTGTAGAGGATGCCGATGGCCGTGTCGTCGTTGACGGCGAAGAAAGCGTCGGGATAGTAATCGCCATCGAAGAGCGTCGGCGTTATCATCTCAGCATCCTGCCGGTTGTCACAGACGCGGGTCAGCTGCTCGTCGTAGGGCAGACGGTTCTTCAGCAGGGCGTCCTTATAGCCATTGAAACGGTTCTTCGATATCTCCAGGTTCATCTGCGAGCCGAAATAGGCAATGCGGCGACAGCCCGTCTCGATGAGGTGGGTCACGGCATTGAAGGCTCCCATGTAGTCGTCGACCACGACGCGGCTGGCGTTCACGCCTGTGCAGATGCGGTCGTAGAACACCAGCGGCACGCCGGCATCAATCAGCCGCTGGAAGTGCTCGTAGTGCTGAGTGTCCTTTGCCTGGCTGACGATGATGCCGCAGACCTTGTTCTCGTAGAACGACTGGCAGAGGCGCACCTCGCGCTCGTAGTTCTCGCCACTCTGCGCCACCATGATGCGATAGCCGTGCTGCTCGGCCTCTTCCTCTATTCCCTTCAGCACAGAGGCGAAGTAGTAGTGCACCAGCTCAGGCACGATGACGCCGATAATCTTCATCGGCTTCACCCGCGAGTGGCGCAACGACTCTGCCAGCACGTTCGGTGTGAAGTTATGCTCACGGGCATACGCCTGAATCTGCCGCCGACGCTCCTCCGAGATGCGCGGCGAGTCGCTCAGTGCCCTCGACACCGTGGCCACCGAGATGCCCAGCTCGCGGGCTATGTCCTTCATCGTCATCATACGCGTTCTCTCCTGTCTTTCATTTCACCATGCAAAGATAATGCAAACTTTTTGCACGCGCACGCAATCTAATTATTTATTGCATTTAGGCATCGCGCAAACGTTTGCATACAGTAACAACGAGAAAATGTATAAAAAAATTGTTATCACATGCGAAAAAAAACTTACCTTTGCAAAGAAATTACCTAATAGCCTCACGAAGGAACAATTATTAATTAACAATATTAACTAACTAAAAATGTAATGATGAAGCAGGTAAACATTCAATTACCGCTGAGGATGATGGCCCTCTTGTTGGGACTCTTCCTTTCGGTAGGGGCCTTTGCACAGCAGATTACTGTGAAGGGCCATGTGAAAGATGCCACTGGTGAACCCATCATCGGAGCTACCATCCGCGTTGCAGGCACGCAGACAGGCGTTGTGAGCGACTTCGACGGTAACTTCCAGATTCAGGCCAATCAGGGACAGACACTCAACGTGACCTACGTGGGCTATCAGCCCGCCAACGTGCAGGCAGCGCCCACGGTAGTAGTGACGCTGCTCGACGATGCCACCCTTCTGAACGACGTGGTGGTCATCGGCTATGGTACAGTGAAGAAGAGCGATGCCACCGGTTCGGTGATGTCCGTAGAGGCAGACCAGCTAACCAAAGGCTTGGCAACTTCTCCAGCAGACCTTCTGCAAGGTAAGACCCCTGGCGTAGTCATCACCAACAACAGTGGTGCACCTGGCGCAGGTTCAACCATCCGTATTCGTGGTGGTTCGTCACTGTCGGCCAGCAATGACCCCCTGATTGTGATTGACGGTCTGCCCATCAGCTCTACAGGTATCTCCGGACAGAGCGATGTCCTTAGCACTATTAACCCTAACGACATTGAGAGCTTCTCAATCCTGAAGGATGCCTCGGCCACGGCCATCTATGGTAGCCGTGCTTCTAACGGTGTGATTGTTATCACGACGAAAAAAGGCTCTTCGGGCAAGCCTAAAGTGTCTATCGACCTTACAGGAAGCTTCCAAAACGTGGGCAAATACACCGACGTGATGAGTGCTTCGCAGTACGCCGAATTCCTGAACAACTACATTGCACGCAACAGCGCACTTGACGGTGACGTAGTACGTGCGGCTGCATTAGGCGGAGCAGACACCGACTGGCAGAAAGAGATTTATCGCACCGCATGGACAGAAGAAGTCAATGCCAGCGTTGCCGGTGGTGTTAACGGACAGAAGCAAGGCACGTTTAATGGAATGCCATACCGCGTCAGTGCTGGCTTCATCAACAATGACGGTACACTGAAGGAAACAAATATGAGACGTGGGACAATGAGTTTGAATCTTACTCCTAAGCTGATTGATGAGCGTTTGACAATCAACTTAAATGCCAAGGGAGTACTTACCAAGAATAACTTTGGCGACAAAGATGCCATCGGTGCAGCCGTTCAGTATGACCCCACACTCCCCGTCCACTCAGACAACGGTATCAATGGCTATTATGCATGGCTCAACAATGACGGTTCAGCTAACACCATGGCCACTCTGAACCCAGTTGCACAGATTGCTGCTACCGACAACACTGCAGATGTGAAGCGCTTTGTCGGTAACGCCCAGTTTGACTACAAGTTCAAGTTCCTCGAAGGCCTTCGTGCCAACTTGAATTTAGGTCTTGATGTTTCTTCCAGCGATGGTACAGACAGAGTTGAGAAAGGCTCGGAAAAGTCATTCCACGACACCTCAGAAAATGGTGGTGGCTCTGTGACAGAATATGGACAGACACGTCGCGACCAGACACTGGAGTTCTATCTGGCCTATGCCTCTGAGTTGCCTAAACTGGACAGCCGCTTTGACGTGTTGGCTGGTTACTCTTGGCAACACTTCTTCAACAGCACTTCTTCAACGAAGTACTCTTACGACAAATCGACCGTCATCAACAACTATCCTTCCAAGACTGAAAGCTATCTAGTTTCATTCTATGGACGTCTGAACTACACCTTGAAGGATCGCTATCTGCTGACCTTTACTCTGCGTGAAGACGGTACGTCACGTTTCCAGAACAACAAGTGGGGTCTGTTCCCGTCAGTGGCTCTGGCATGGCGCATCAGCGAGGAGAGCTTCCTGAAGAATAATGATGTATTGTCGAACTTGAAGCTCCGTCTGGGTTGGGGTCAGACTGGTCAGCAGGAAATCAATGCTGGTGACTATCCATCCTTGGCCACCTACCATACAAACCTGCTGGGTAGCTACTATATGTTTGGAGGAAACCAGATTATCCCCATTAGCCCCAAGGCATACGACAAGGATCTGAAGTGGGAGACTACCACAACCTATAATGTCGGTCTTGACTTCGGATTTCTCCGCAACCGAATCAATGGTAGCATTGACTACTATTTCCGCAAGACCACAGACCTGCTGAACTACGCCCCCGTTGCACTGGGTTCCAATCTGAACAACTACGTAAGCTCCAACGTCGGCGACCTGGAGAACAAGGGTGTTGAGTTTGCGCTGAATGTCGTACCCGTTGAGACAAAAGACTGGCACTGGGATGTTGGTTTCAATGTTGCCTATAACGAAAACAAGATTACGAAACTGACTGCCAATGACGACCCGACCTACGTCGGCGTAACTACAGGGGGTATCAGTGGTGGTACTGGCAACTGGGTACAGATTCACCAGGTAGGCCATCCTGCTTCCTCTTTCTTCGTACTGGAACAAGTCTATGACAAGGACGGCAATCCCATTGAGGGCGCTTATGTAGACCGTAATGGTGACGGTAAGATTGACGACAGCGACCGATATGTTTACAAGAATCCTGCTGCCGACTGGACACTGGGCCTCAACACCACCCTGACTTACAAGGAATGGACACTGGCCATTTCCGGACGTGCAAACCTAGGAAACTACGTCTATAACAATGTGGCCTCGAACACGGAGATGATGGCTGACCTTTGGACCAACAGCTTCAGCCGGAACGTAGTAACATCGGCTGTAGAGTCTAACTTCCTTCAGGCACAGTATCGCTCTGACTACTATGTACACAACGCTTCATTCTTCAAACTCGACAAGATCACCTTGGCATATCAGGCTACCAAGTGGCTCCGGGTTCATGCTACTGCTCAGAATGTGTTTACCATCACGAAGTACAAGGGCGTAGACCCCGAAGTTGCTGGTGGCATCGACAACAATCTGTATCCGCGTTCACGCACTATCCTTTTCGGTGCAAGTCTTAACTTCTAAAAAACATACACGATGAAACTATATAAGATATTTGGAACGATGGCGCTCTCTTCCATGTTGATGATGAGCACCTCATGCACAGGCGATTTGGATGTTACTCCTATTGATCCTAATCTTGATGTGCCGAGCAATATCCTTACCAGTGCCCAGGCCTACGAACAAGTCTTGGCAAAATGTTATTCTGCCTTAGGCGTCAGCTCACCTGACGGCCCCAGTGGAGGTGCAGACATTGATGGTATTGATGGTGGTTTCGGCCAATACATCCGCGCCCTTTACAATCTCCAGGAGCTGACAACCGACGAAGCCGTGGTAGGTTGGAACGACCAGACCATCAAGAATCTTCATGGTCTGAACTGGACGTCAAGCGATGTATTTGTTACAGCTTGCTACAGCCGCCTTTTCTATGAGATTTCCATTTGTAACGAGGTCATCCGCCAGATTGACAAGAACACGTTAGGCGAGAGTGAGCAGACCAAGCTACAGCAATACAAGGCCGAGGCTCGCTGTATCCGTGCCCTCGCTTATTATCACGCTATCGACCTCTTTGGAAACGTTCCCTTCGTAACCGAAGAGATGTCGATTGGTGATATTCCCGTCCAGATTAAGCGCGCAGACCTCTTTAAGTGGCTCACCGAGGAAGAGATACCCGCATTTGCCGACCAGCTGCCCACCACCCCCGATGCATATCGTGCAGGACAGGGACTGGCTTATACCATACTCGCCAAGCTTTACTTGAATGCCGGCGTCTATACAGGCACCACCATGTACGACAAGTGTGCTGAAGCCTGTGCCAAGGTTTTGAGCCTTGGCTATACACTCGAAAGCGCTACTCTGTGGCCCGACCTCTTCAATGCCACAAACGGAAAGCTGCAGGGACCCGGTCATGAGATTATCTTCAGTGTCTATCAAGATGAAACCTATGCACAAGGCTATGGCGGCACCACCTTCCTCCTCTGGTGTACGGTGGGTGGCGACATGACCTATGGCGACTATGGCATGGCCGGCTCTGGCTGGGGCGGTATGCGTGTGACTCCGGAATATGCTGACCTCTACTCAAGCAATGACAAGCGTGCCGACGTCTTAGTGAAGGAAGACCAAGGCCAACAGAAAGAAATCGAAGATTTGGGCAACTTCCAGAATGGTTATGCTTTCCCAAAGTTCACAAACCTCACCGATGTCAATCTCGACGGCAATCTTTCCGCCCTGAACACCACCTACGCTTTCTGCTCTGCCGACTTCCCCGTGTTCCGTGCAGCCGACATCTATCTGATGCTTGCTGAATGTCAGGTAGTGGGTGGCGTGAACGTCAATGTTAATGGCAAAGACGGTGTCGCCCTCTTCAACGAGGTACACACCCGTATGGGTGCTGGCGACATTGCCAGTCCTACGAGCCGCCAGATTATTGACGAGCGTGGACGTGAGCTAGGATGGGAATGTCATCGCCGTTCTGACCTTGTTCGTTTCAACCTGCTCACCACGAATGGCTACACTTGGGCTTGGAAGGGTGATGCCAAGGATGGAAGTGCAACTATTGATGCCAAGTACAACCTCTTCCCCATTCCTTCTGCTGATATGATTTCAAATACGAAACTCGAACAAAATGCAGGCTATTAAATTATTTCTAAAATATGACTGATATGAAAAATCTAAAGATAACAATGGGTTTATTAATGGCTCTGATTGTTGCTGCCTCGTGTAGTGACGACCGCGACCACAACCCGGTAGCACTTGAGCCCACGACTTTCGTTCTCAACGAACCCGTCTATGGCACAACCAACATCTTGCTGCAAAACACCTCCGGAATCAATTTCACTTGGAGTCAGCCCGACTATGGCACTACCGTAGTGCCAACATACACCATCCAGATGTCAACTGATGCCAATTTTGATGATATCCCTGGCAAGGATGACAATGGCAATGACATTACCGTCTCCAGCGTCAGCACGCTCGTGAGCGGACTGTCTATCGTTAACACTTCCGTCACAGGCAAGGACATCAACTCTGCCATTTTGAAGAACTACATGATAGAAAGCCTTGACGATTTGACGGCTACATTGGCTGCAAATGGCGGATTCATCCCCGTTTATCTGCGCGCCACGTCAACTTTCAACGACCAGACAATATACTCCAATACGGTGAGTATTCAGACGCTTCCCTATTATGTAGAGCCTGTTCTCTTCACACCGTACTATATCGTAGGTGCCATCACAGGTTGGAGCACTGCTTCTACCAAGATGAACGCTATGCTCTATCCGTCAAGCGACAAGGAATACAGCTACACCACCATCTGGGAAGGCGACGCCAACCTGAAGTTCTGGGAGACCGAGGACTATGGCGACTGGGGCAAGGCATGGTCGACACCTGTTGACGGCGACAATTCACCAAGCGGCAATCTTGTGAAGGACGGTTCTGGTGCTATGGTATGTCCTGAGCCAGGCACCTATTACACCTATAGCATTAATATGGGCGATAACACCTACGCATGGACCAAGTGCGAGAACCAGACACCTGCAGAATACACCAGCATCAGTATCATTGGTGCATGGGACGGATGGGATGGTGATACAGACCTTGAGCAGATTTACCCGCACAACTGGTCGACCACTACCACATTCGACGCCAAGTATGAGTTCAAGTTCCGTGCCGACCATGACTGGACTACCAACTGGGGTGTGGCCGTAGACATCACTGATGTTCCCTATGGCGCTGGAAAGGGCAATGGCGACAACATCACTGTTCCTGCCGGTACATACACCATCTACTTCAACGATATCACTGGCGAGTTTGTATTTGTTAAACAGTAATTCAATCTTTTAAAGAATAAGTCATGAAAAAAATACTTTTAGGCTCGTTGCTCTTTACAGCGCTCTTCACAGCGTGTAGCAGCGATGACGATTATAATGCAGGCATTGCCAGTCCGCAGGCAAGCGACCCGACAGCCACTCAGTCGTTTGGCAATGGAACTGTCACGGAGGTCGGTGTCATCAATCTGGCTGACGTAACCACTGAAACGGTGCAGGTGGCAACAATCGTTGCCCCCGTCCCGACCAGCGAGACGGCGAAGCTTGACAGCATGGTGATAAGCTTCACCGACGAAGAAGGCGGTGATGCCGTCACCACGGCTATCGGTGAGGACGGTCTTGTTCCGACAGACTTCTTCACGACAAGCATAGTAGAGGCTTTCTATGGCAAGCGGCCTGTGGAACGCACCATCAACGCCTCTCTTGTAGCCTATTTCAGAGACGGCAACGAGGCATTCCTGATTAACTCTGGCGAGTTTAAGGTGAAAGCCATTCCCGCTGCTCCTCACATCTCCGAGAACTATTACATTGTTGGCGGGCCAAATGACTGGAACGATGCAGCATTGAAACAAATCAAGTTCAGCCACAGCGATAAAGATGTTTATGAGGATCCCGTGTTTACCGTAGTGTTTGATGCAGCCGCTTCTGGCGACACGTGGTTTGCTATCGGTGACGATGAGGCCTGCGAGGCTATTCCGAATGATTGGAGCAAGTTGCTCGGTATCGTTGGTGGCGACAGCCAGTCTACTGAAGGCCGTCTGGATGTTCGCTCAAACATGGGAGCCGACAACTCGTTCTGTGTCCCTGCCGGAGCCAAGAAGATCAAGGTTACCATCAACATGATGGAGTACTCCTTCATGGTAGAACCCGTCAGCGTCGCTGATGCCTACTACCTCGTCGGAGGACCGCTCGACTGGGCTGGATCAGCAGCATCCAAGGAGCAGAAGTTCAGCCATAGCAGCGCCAGCGTGGTCGACGACCCCGTCTTCACATACGTCCTGGCCGGAACAGGCAGCGAGACATGGTTCGCCATCGGCGACGATGAGGCTTGCGATGCCATTACCAACGACGGCGACTGGTCGAAGCTCTACGGCACCACCGCCGGCAACGGCAACAGCGGCTTCAGCGGTTCACTCGATCGCCGCAGCGCACTCGCCGACGACGGCTCGTTCAAGGTGGACGGCACGGCAAAGTTCTACCGCATACAGATCAACATGGCCGAGCTCACCTACACCATCACGGAGCTGAACTTCGAACCCATCATCTACTTCATCGGTGCCACCGACGGATGGGCTAACGCCGAGCAGAAGCTCGCACTCACCGACGAGAGCGGCATCTACACGGGATTCCTCTTCTGCGCCGACCCCAACGGATGGGGCAATGAGTTCAAGTTCCAGCGCGAGGCTGGCAACTGGGACACCGAGATCAACACCGGCCACATGACAGGAGGCATCAACGGCGACTTCGGCGACGGCGGAGGCAACTTCAAGGCTACGGCCGGTGAGGGCGTCTACTACGTCACGCTCGACATGGCCAACCTCACGCTCAACGCCGTGAAGGTTGAGAAGATGGGCATCATCGGCGACTTCAACGGCTGGGGCGGCGATGTGGACATGACCTGGAATGCCGCAGACTACTGCTACGAGGCCACGGGTGCCGGCGTGACAGCTGCCGGCTGGAAGTTCCGCATCAATGCCGACTGGGCCATCAACCTGGGCGGCGCATCGCTCGACAACCTCGTGGCCAATGGCGACAACCTCTCTGCCGTGGGCAACACCATCAAGCTCTACCCCACCCGCAGAACGTCTGACAACATCTTCTGCACCGTGGAGTAAACCACACTCTTCCCTCATCCCAAGGGGCTGTCCGTTGGCTGCGGACAGCCCCTTGGCTTTGCTTATAGGCACGGATTACACGAATGAACACAAATTTCTTTTTTTCTGTCCGAAAAATCGTGTTAAGCAACGACAAAGAAATCAATTGGTATATTTGGGGGGAAACTCCAACCTGATGCGGCGGCCTCCCACGAAAAAATCTCGGCCTCCCATTAAAAAATCTCGGCTTCGCAGAAAGCTGCGGCGGCCCCCCAGGAATCTGACGGGGCATGCAACCGATTGCGCACTACAATGCTATTAAATGTACAGGGAAGAGAGCGGGCGTTTCAGAAAAATATCGTAACTTCGCAGCAACATTCTCCATCTAGACTACATACTAGCCCATGATCCAGAAAAGACTACTGACACTCGCCACCGCCCTTGTGCTCTGCCTGACGGTCAGCGCCCAGCAGCGCCTGCTGGGGGGCGACCTCTCGCTGCTGCCTTCCTATGAACAGGCCGGCACCATCTACAAGAACAGCGACGGCGAGGCCGTCAGCCTGCTGCCCTACCTGCGCCAGGAGGGCTGGAACGCCGTGCGCGTGCGCCTCTTTGTCAACCCCGACAATGCCCCGCTGAAGCACAAAGGCGAGGGCGCCTGCCAGAGTCTCAGCTATATTCTGCCGCTCTGCCAGCAGATCAAGCAGGCGGGCATGCAGCTGATGCTCGACTTCCACTACAGCGACTATTGGGCCGACCCCGGCAAGCAGGTCATCCCCCAGGGGTGGCAGGACTGCACGCTGGAGCAACTCTGCGACTGCGTCTACGACCACACCCGCACGTCGCTACAGGCCCTGAAGGCTGCCGGAGCCGAGCCGGAACTCATCCAGGTGGGCAACGAGATTACCAACGGCATGCTCTGGCCCGTGGCCAAGCTCGTGCCCACGGAGGACGAGGGCTGGGACCGCCTCTGTGCCCTCATTGCCGCCGGCTGCCAGGCCTGCCGCGAGGTGTGCCCGGAAAGCCGCATCATCATCCATACCGAGAAAGCTGGCTCCTGGCCCGTCACCTCGGCCTACTACGAGCAGCTGCACCGCCACAACATCGACTACGACATCATCGGACTCTCCTACTACCCCATGTGGCACAAGTCCATCCCCAACCTGGGACAAACCCTCGACAGCCTCCAGCTGTACTTCCCCCACAAGGAGGTGATGATTGTGGAGACCGCCGCCTACTACTCCCACGAGCACGACCCCTGGGCCACGCCCGACAAATATGCCGAGTACTACCCCATCAGCGTGGAGGGACAGGCACTGTTCACCCGCGAGCTGGTGGCCGAGCTGCGCCGTCACCGCAACGTGACGGGCCTCTTCTGGTGGTTCGCCGAGGAAAATGCCTTTGGTAATAACGTGGTCAAAGGCTGGCTCAACCGCGGCCTCTTCGACAACCACACAGGCCGTGCCCTGCCCGCCCTGCAAGAACTAAAACTATACATCAAATAACAATGAAAAAGATTCTGACAACCATGCTGGCCCTCACGGCCACCATCACCATGGCGGCCCAGGGATGGCCGTCGCAGTACGACGGCGTCATGCTGCAAGGATTCTATTGGGACTCGTACGACGACTCGCAGTGGAGCGTGCTCGAAGCGCAGGCCGACCGTCTGCAAGGCACGTTCGACCTGGTCTGGCTGCCCCAGAGCGGCAACTGCGGAGGCACGTCGATGGGTTACGACGACCTCTACTGGTTCTCCGACTACAACAGCTCGTTCGGCAACGAGCAGCAGCTCCGTAGCCTCATCAAGACCTACCGCGACAAAGGCATCAAGACGCTGGCCGACGTCGTCATCAACCACCGCAAGAACCTCTCGAACTGGGTTGACTTCCCCAAGGAGACCTACAACGGCGTTACCTACGAGATGAAGTCGACCGACATCGTGCGCAACGACGATGGCGGCAAGACGCTGACATGGGCACAGCAGAACGGCTACTCCCTCAGCCAGAACAACGACTCGGGCGAGGGATGGGACGGCATGCGCGACCTGGACCACAAGAGCACCAACGTGCAGAACATCGTCAAGGCATATCTCCAGTTCCTGAGGAACGACCTGGGCTATGCTGGCTTCCGCTACGACATGGTGAAAGGCTACTCC
>ERZ842401.4774-NODE-4774-length-15474-cov-6.630067_pt1 | contig 15474 bp, 34 predicted proteins | sample MGYA00521270_ERZ842401 | MGnify/ENA primary metagenome ERZ842401 (study PRJEB31892, sample SAMEA3878208) | bioreactor metagenome | biome: Moose rumen | place: Sweden | collected 2011-10 | study: EMG produced TPA metagenomics assembly of the PRJEB12797 data set...
ATGGGTCACTGCTCGGTCTATGGAGACGAGAGTTATTCGCCGTCGAAGGGGGGCATGGCCTTGACCGGCAAGCCGTCCGATGTGAAAAAAATTCTATCGAGCGCATCACTATTGTTGCGATCACTGCCTTGATGTCCGGCCTTCGTCTTGCGTGTATGACATCGATGGCATAGCGTCCGCAGGTTGTCCAGGTTGAGCGCTATCATTTCGTCGTAGATATTCTCCGGCGTGAGCTCGATGATGTGGTCGACTTCATTGCCAGGCTTGCCGCATATCTGGCAGATGCCTCGATCCATTCCTATCCTCAGCTCTCTCACATCTCGCCAGGCTTTTGAGTTATAGAATTGTTTCGCGAATTCCTTTGCCATCTATCTCGTCGAGTTTCTCCTGCAGCATCTTCGCCGCCGTCTTGTTGTCTATGACTTTCCAGAATGATACCTTCGGGAATCTCGGATCGTAGGCTTTGAGCTTGCAGCCCAGCGCCTTCGCCTCTATGGCCGAGCGGCCGACTGCATACACTGTGTCGTACTTGGCAATCAGCTTCAAGAATTCCTCGCGCTTGATTCCTTCGATGTAGTCAATGTACTTCGGCAGCTTGGCGTTCCTGCGCTTAGCTCTCCTGCCGGCGTATGCTATCTTCCTGGTCTTTGCGGTCTTGAATTGTTTCACATATTCCACGTCGATCGACAGCGGCAGATAGATCGGAGTTCCGAGATGTGCCACCTTCTCGCAAGTCTCCGGCACTCCGCATACCAGTATCAGATCTTTGTAGCCGTATGTCTGCAGCCAGTCATAGTTCTCCGGATGCAGATTGTTGTGTATGAATACGATGGCGTGATCTGCGCCGGCGCCTTGAACATTTACTGTGATCCAGTTCCGGTCTGTCTTGACATTCGGGATTATGTTCTCGACTATCTCCTTGCTGTAGTAGAAAGCGCCATTGTACTTGTTGCCCTCCATCAGATTCCATTTGTCGCGATATCTCCTGTCGTTGTGGTCTATAATCATGGGCTTACTCCTTCAAACAAAAGAGAGCCTCGCGGCTCCCTGTGTGATTTCTTATCTTGCTTTTGTCAGTTTATATTATTTCAGAGTGGCTACCGCAAGTACAAGCAACTACTCCGGATTTATTATAGCGTCGACTGCAGCGAGAGCTCTGTCGTGCATCTCCGATCTCGCCCAGTATTCCGACAGCGTATCCCTCGGCCAGATGTCAGAGCCGCCTATATCCTCGGCTATCCTCTCCCATGACATGAGACTGATGTATCTATCATAGAGCAGCATGCTCAGTACAGGATCCGCGACAGCTGCTATCGTGGCCGTTATCTCTTCGCGCTTGGTCGCGGCCTTTGCTCTCTGCTTTTGCTTCTTGCTTTCGAGGATCGATAGCTTTACGGCTATATCCTCCGGCTTCTTGGATATGCCGCTGCCTCTCGGCATACCATCGTAATTGATGGCCATATTGTCTATCTCGTCATTGATGCGCTCGATATCTCTATCGAGACGCTCTATATCCCATGTGAGTTTTCTGTACTGGCTCAGATATTCTTTAGCTGTCATAACTCCTCCGCACTCCAAATGATCCGCTACATCACGGATTCTTCTATCAACGAATACATGTCGATTTGTATTTCTGTTGCTCGCTTATATGTCTCTTGTCTGTCCACTATGATTCCTTTGCGCCATGTCTTTAATCTCGGCACTGGATCCGTCGACGTCATCTGATATTCAAGATGCTCGAGTCCTGTGAATGGATGCTCGTATCTGTGTATCGAGTCCGAGTCTATCTGATATCCCTTGAGCGGTTTAGGATCCTCGAAGAGCTGCCGGGCCTCAACCAGCTCGCGCCTTACTACGGCTCTCTTTAGATTCCTTGAGCCGCTCCATCTTTTCTTTGTCGCGTTCTCGGGCTTGCGGAATGTTCTCTGTGTTTCCTTTATCAGATACTCTGCGAGCTCTGTATAGTTTCTTGTCCTGTCCAGGCTCGATGTCCAGATCTTTCCATTCGTCCACTGCTTCTGTATGATTGCATGATCTATATATGACATCACGATGTGATGATGAATTCTTTTATTCTCGTACTCGGTTACTGCTATCCAGTAGAATTCCTTTCCGAGCTTCTCATATTCTCGCTTCATTCTCCGGATGAAGTTATTGAGTTCTTTCTTTGCGGCCTGCTGATCCGGAGCATCTCCTGCATAGGTCAGCGTAGTGTGATAGTCTCCCGGATAAAAATTCATATTGAGCAGAGCGGCCAGCTTGCGCAGGGCTATCCTGTCGTTATTCTTCATGACGGCTGCGCTCGTCGAATTATGTTTCGGCTGACGTGTTCCGGTGTTGCTTCCGAATTTCGATTTGAGCATTACCGATATCACTGCTCCTGCTATCCATGTTTCTCTGACTATCTTTGACATCTTGTTTTCCGTTTCAATTCGTGGTCGCTTAGTTAATGTTCTAATGGACGGATATCCCGGCTCGCGGCCGGGCATATTCCTTCCATATATATAATGTAGTTATTTCTTTTCGCCTGCGGTGTAGAATATCAGCTTGTATCCTCCGCCGCTTATCGGCTGTACTGCTACGCAGAATCCGCAAAGCAGCGCTGCATTCTCGAATCTATCCTTTTCGATGTCGCTCTTGACGACTACTTCGCCTTTGAATTTGTCTGCCATGTTTCTTCCTCCTTTCCTTATCCGGCCACGAGGGCCGGAGATTTTAGATCAAAGATAGTTTGAAAGCCGGGCGGACGCCATTAGAGTTCGAGGCGCTGTCGCCGCCGCAATCGCCGTTGGTGTCCACATTCGCAAAGGTCGAAGCGCCCACGACATCGCGAAGCCTGTCGGCAAGCCAGTACCATTCCCAGTCGCTCTCTGATCCGTCCTTGCCCTGGTAGGCGATGCGGTTGCGTCTGTCCTTCATCGGCGCGAATTGTTCGGCGTCCTCTTCATCGATATCAGTGTCGTACTCTCTCTTGCCGAACACTTCCATCTGCGTCATGAGCCTAAGCATGTCGCCATGTTCAAACGGCTTCATCATGTTTCTGATCTCTTCCGGGAATCTGATATAGACATCCTTATTCAGATAGTCGCGCATGATGTCCTTGCTGTTCCTCTGCATTGGCATCTCTTCTGCGAGGCAGTCAACGAGTGCGAATATAACGCCGTCATCTTCTGCCTTCATGGCCATAGCCTCTACTTCCTCGCCGTCAGTGAGAGTGAAGCCTATGACGTCTCCTACTTCGAATTGATGTCCTTCGCTCTTCTCGATGTCCGCTTCAAGCTCTACAGTTCTCTTGATATACATTGATCTCCTCCTTATAGTTTCGTGATATCTTTATGCTCGTATACTTCCGGATCCTCCTCTAAGCAGTACGGAGTTCCCTTCATGCTGGCGAGCAAATACGGCTGTCTTGTGTTTATCTTTGTGATGTGCTTCTCGCATTCATTCGAGCTGCAGTCGCAGAGGCAGTAGATGTATGGATGTTCTCGCACGACATCCACGAGCCTTTTGTAGCATGTGTCGCAGTCTCTCAGATTGAATGACGGAGCCATGCATCCTCTGCATCTTTTGAATATCATGTCGGCCCTCCTATGCTTCGAGCTTGACTGAGGATACCTTCTTCCGGGCTACGGCTACGCCGTCCTTGATCTGCTTGATTGCGATGGTCGAGTCCGCCAGGCGGAATGATGCCGCTTCAACGTGACCGAATACGCAGAGCTGTCCGATGTTCTTTATCTCGTCTTTGACTTCCTCTGTCACTATCTCCATGCCAAAGCCTTTGGCCGACTCTCCGCAGATCTGCTCGATGTTCTCCGAGCACTGGCGCACCTTTTTGAGATTGTTGTCGCAAGTGCAGTGCTCGGCTGCTATCCTGTCTGCTTCCGTCTGCGTCTCTGCTTCAACGAGTCTTGTCTGTCCGCAGAATACGCATGTGCCTGTCATTTCTTTCATGCTTTCGTTGCCTCCTCTCTGATTACTTCTTCATATACCGCGATGGCTGCGTCCATTCCTTCTTCGAAGCCCTCGCAGCGTCCGATCTGGATGCCGCAGTAGTACACGACTCCGGTTACGGCAGCTGCCGCTACGCCTACGATTATTCCTCCCATGCTCCCTCCTCGATGTCTGATCCGATATCGTCGTCTGTCATGTCCATGCATCCGTCATCATATCCATCCTCATAGCCTCGCTGCCGCTCTTCGTCATCATCGACGGAGATAATCTTCGTCTGCGAAGGGTAGATGTAGAATGTGCAATCTCTGCATCCTTTGATCTGTACCTGGGCCGGGAATGCGTCATACGCTTCGGCGAGAGTCTCCACCTTGTCTGTCGCTTCGTCGAATCCTTTTGTCTCACATGTGATTAGCACTTTGCTTTCTTTCTCCATCATTCTTTTTCCTCCTCTTCATTGAGTACGGCCGCCAGATGTTCGGCCTCGCTGCGATGTTCATAATAGCCGCCGCGTGTCTCGCGGTTTCCGCTGTGGTCTACGGCATCCTTATCCTTGAGCCTGTATACTCCGTAGAGCATCTTTCCTGCCACCGGATTCGCCGTCACTCTCCATTCGCTTTTCACTCTTCGCCCTCCTCTTCATCTATCGGCCATCCTGCCGGCTCTCCGAGCTTGCATTCTCCTTCGAATTTGTCGAAGCACTCGCAGCGATAGCAGTCGCTATATGTCGGATACTTCATGCATTCCTTTTTGATGGCTCTGGCCATCTCCATCATTCCTTGCGGTCTGTCTGCAATCATGCTCATTAGTTCGTCCATACATTCAAGAGTTACCTTGCCTATTCCGCAGACATCGTATTCAAACACGGCTGTCTTGCCGTTCGGCAATTTATATTCCTTCCTTTGCATCGTCTGCTCCTTCGCCTTCTATGTATTCCGATATGCTTTCGATATCGTCTGTCTTAAAAAATTTCGGGCACTCTCCGCTTACATTCTTGAATTCGACTTCTGCCAGCTCTTGTGTCATGCTGTATCTCTTTATCGTGTATTTCTCGCATGAGAATCTGAATTCTCTGCCGCTCTTTAATCGTATGCACATATTGTGTCTTGCCATGTCTCGCTCTCCTTTTATGTCAGCGTATCGAGTTCCATGTTGAGGATCTTCCGGAGCGCCGCCTTCATGGCCTCGGCGCCGTCCTTATTAGTGACCGATGTATTATCGATCGCGCCGAGGCAATCATTAAAGGCGTTCTGCAGGATGTTCGCCTGCGCTCTGAATCTTGCGAAGTCGTCGTTTTCGGCGTTCTGCAGTTTCTTTGTCAGACGCTCGATTTCTTCCTCGTTGTCTTTGATATCCTCTTCATATCCTTTGAGCTTCTCTTCTACCTCGGCTCTGGCTTCCTTGCGCAGTTCTTCGGCTCTCTCTTCGATGGCCTTGTCGACTATCTCCTGCTGCTTGTCTTTCAGATCCTTGAGCTTCTCCTTCGACTTGGCCAGCTGATCGGCCGCCTTCTGCTGTGCTGTGACGGCATGCGCTCTCTCGAGCTCCTTCTTATCGAGCTCCTCTTTCATGTGCTCGACAGAGAGCCTCATGTCCTCGAGCTCCTGCTCGCCGGCGGATCCGACAGCGAGTTCGGCGGCGTCGGCTCTTGCCTCGGCCGCTTCCTTCTCGGCCGTCACCGCCTTGATCTTCTCTCTGAGTTCTTTGATAGTCAGCTCTGCTACATCCTCAGTCTCTACGATTTCCGCAGCGACTTCTTCCGGAGCGGCTAACAGCTCCCAAACCCTTGAAATTCCTAAATCTGCCGACGTCGGCATTTTTGAAAACAGGCTATTTTCATCGTCCATTTTCTCGGCCAGCTGCATCATTCTCGATGCCTTCCTGTATGAGAATTCGAGATTATCAGCGCACCACTGTCCGAATTCTCCATGAGGGATACGGCCCTTGATCTCTATGAGGCGCCTGCCGGCATCCGCCAGCATGGCGGCGCTCATGGACGCGAGGCTCTCGGCCTGGCGATATCTGACATTCACTTCGGCTGTCAGCTGCTCAGTGCTCTTGGCCTCAATGGCGATCTCAGTATCATAATTGACGTCTATTACTTCGTTCACTTCTTTGCCCTCCTCTGCATGAGTTCATTCTGCTTCGCCCTCTGGCGGCCTGCAGCTCTCTTATCCCTCTTCATGGCCTTGCGGCGCTGGGCTCTGTTCATGCCCTCGTAGGGATCCTTCTGCTCGTAATCTTTGTCAGTGATCTTGCCGTCTTTATCTTCGTTCATGCTGCCTTGTTCCTCCTTTTCTTCTTGCCGTTTACTACTGTCTTGAGCCAGTGATCTACCCAGGTCTTGACCTCTTCATCCGGCAGGCTGTTTCCTCTGCCGTAGCATTGCTTGACGGATTTCTCGTCGAGCGCCAGCTCGATAGTGACGAATGATATCTCCGGAGCGTCCACCTTGCGGAGAACGAATATCTTTGCGTTTCCCTTCATAGCCCTGTCTGCGTATGTTCCTACGCAATTATGATTGTTGACGCCTTCACTTTTGAATTCGTCTATTGATTCGAGCGCTCTTATCAGATACTTGTCGTCCTGCATGTTGTACCTCTGCAGCTTCGGCAGTATCTCCTCTATAAAGAGCCTTTCCTTCTCGAGCATCTCTTGCCGATGCTTCTCGGCCAGCTGCCGGCGCTCTTCCTCGATCTTCGCGTTGTATTCGTCAGTCGCCCTGTCGTGTGCTTCTTTCAGATCCTTCGGATATCTGTAGTAGTCATCGTCCGCAGGATATCCGAGATAATCGAGCATGCGCTCATAGTCCATGTATTCGCCTATGAGGCTGTAGTCGAATCTGTATCGGCCTTTGTTCCATTGCCTCTCGAAGTATCTGGCCATCTTTATCGGATCGCCGTGGATCCTTCCGGCATACAGGCTACCGATATCGAGCCACTTCTTCATCAGCTTGATTTCTTCGAGCTGAGGCTTCGCTCTCCACTTGAGCGCCTTCTTGTAGTAGGCGATATCTTCGACGGAGAGCATATCCCACTTCCGGAGCTTGTCTACGTCCTGCGGCTTTATCCGGAGGAAGCCTGGCAGCGTCTTTGCTTTCCAGTTCGGGCGGATGTATGTATGCGCCCACTGCTCTATAGTCTTGTCGATGTATTCTCCGAGCCCGGCCTTGACGATGTATTCTGCTCCCGGATATTTCGCATGGAGCGTGAGCTCTTTTATAAGCAGAGACGGCCATCCCATCTGCCGGAAGCTATCCGGGCCGAGGAATGTTTTTGATAGCAGCTTCTTAGTGTTCGGATGCATTTTATGCCATCCGGCGCAGTCAACCAGGCGAGGCGCTTTCATCTCGCTCATGGCGTATGCGCCGTGGCCTTTGTTGTAGCTCCATCGTGTTTCCCATCCTTGCTGCTTGTCTCTTGAGATCCTGCCGATCGAAAGCGGAAATACCTCTATGAGTTCCTCCTGTTCTCTCGTCTGGCTGTAGTCTTTATAGATTGCCTTCTTGATCTCTTCCTGCGCGTCGCGCTTATGTTTATATCTCCAGAGGGCGAGCACTTCGGCAAAGTAGATAGCCTTCTTCGTTTTCCAAAAATGCAGGAATGTTGCCGAGCTTACCATTCGAGGCGTCGTGTGTGACATTGCCCTCAGCTCTTCGCCGCAGTGCGGACATATAACTCTGTCGCTCTTGCGTATCTTGTAGTCGTAGTCTCCTGTATATCCGCAGCGAGTGCAGTGCATAACCTTCTTGAACCTGTCATAGAACATTGCTGCAGGAAGGCTCTTGCGGATCCATTCCTCATAATCCTTCGGATATTTGATATCGAAGGGCATTTTGTCTATGACTTCATATTCGAATTTCATCCCGGCCCTCCTATATGAGATCGAGCACGTCCACGACGCCCGGAGCAGCTGCCGACGGCTTCGCTGATGCTTTCAGCTCGTAGAATTCGTCAGTCATCTCGATGACATCCGCATCCGATATCATGCCGATATTGCCGGTCTTGTTTTTCCTGGCTTCGCCCTCTATCTTCTTGATGAGATCTGAGAGATTCCTGTCCATTACCTTTGCAGCGACATCGATGGTCGTGCAGTGTGAATTGACATGTTCTTCAATAAAATTAGCAAGAGGCCCTCCGATCTTCTGCGACTCGTCTGTGATCTTCGCTCTTGCTTCGTTGATTTTATCCATGTTCATATTTTCATGTCCTCCAGTATGTTTTCGAGTTCTTCTATGAGAGGTCTGATATCTTTGGCTCTCAGTCTTAGATATCCGTTCCGGCCTGTGACTACGAGAGCCTCTTCATTTGTTAGCCTTATGAGATAGGCTTCCGGCAGATATGATGCGTATACCATGACTCCCGGGATCGCTTCGGCGCGCCTTGCTATTGCTTCTACGTCGAGAAGCTGCTTCACGATATGCTTAGAGCGCATCGTTCTTGTGCTCCCAGCATGAGCCATCATTGCAGAATTTGCAGATGCTGCTATCAACGGAGCCGACGCAGTTATCGCAGGACGGATATTCCTGCGTATCTTCTGCGAGCCTGGCTATCTCTCCGCCGACGGCGTTCGCTATGAATAGCAGGCCGCTTCCGGCAGCTGCTATGAGCATGATGATCTTCAATGTCATTCCGCTTCATCCTCGCTCTCTTCGTAGTCTCTGTACATCGGGTACAGGATGGCCGCTCCTCCGAACGCCAAAACGATTGGTATGAGCAGGCATTCGCTATCTGCCGAGCATATGCCGAGCACGAACATTATCAAGCCTATGGCTGTGACTATCTTCTTTGCTATCTCTCTCATTTCTCTTCTCCTATCCGCATTGCATGAATCGATATCATGCTGCATATCTCTATAAACATTTCCTCCGGGCTCATTTCCAAAACGGATATGCGCTCCGATACTCCGTCCCTGTATGTGATCTCTATTTCTTCGCGCTGGCCCGGATCATCTATGATGCCTTCGGATATGCGCTCGATGCCTACTATCATTCCTCCGGGCATGTATCGCGTGAGTGTGTTGAGGCTTTCAATGATTATCGGCTTAGTGTTGATCTGCATTCTTCGCCTCCTCGCGCTCTGCCTTCCACTTCTCAAACGCCGCCACGTTTTCGGGCTTCGAGTAAAAGCGTTCGGCCCAGACTTTTATAGCACTCTTAGCTCTATACATTCCTATGCTGTCGAGCTTGACGCCTGCAGCTTTACCTTCCATCCTCTTCATCCTCCTTCGCATTCATGAGCTCTTCGGCCATCTTCCTGGCTATGACCTTGTCGGCGTCGCAGTTATCTCCGAGAGGATCCTCGATAAACTGTCTGAGAGCCCTGTTGAGTATCAGAGTCTCTACTGTTCCGCATTCGAGTGAGAAGCCTCTGACATTGCTTCCGCACATATTGATTCTTGCCTTCATTGCTTGCCCTCCTCGAGCTTCGATATCTTTACGGCTTCGAGACAGATATTCTCATTCGCGCAGCGAGTGAATATCATGACAGGCTCTTTTCCGCTGTACATCGTCGTATATTCCGGAGTGAGATATCTGCATCTGTCGCATCCTGGGAATGGCACTTCGATCGTCTTTGTGATCTTGGCCATGTCTCCTCCGTAGACCAATTTGGTTTATTGCTGGTTAAAAAAATAGTCAGAATAGTTCCTCGAATCTTCTTTCGGTAACTCGTAGGATTCTTAGAATCTCGGGCATATTCCAGTCGCTTTTGCCAGCGATCTTGGTCTTGAATGTCGGATATGGCATCTCTATCATCTCGGCGAATTTTGCGCCAGATACCTTATTTTCGCCCATCCATCCCCGGAGTTTTGCATTTGTATCTGTCATTCGTATACCTCCTATATGTTGTGGGTTTCTGTCTACAATTCCTCTACGCCCATTAAAATAAACCAATTTGGTTTATTTGTCAATACCGTTTTGGTTTAATTCTATCCTATTTTCTGTTAAGATACTTTCGGGAGGCGAAAGGCATGGAAAAGGTTGTGATTGATTTCGGGAATTTCATAAAGGAAAGACGCATCGAAAAAGGCTTGACGCAAGCTGATATGGCGAAGATTTTGAACATCAGCCAGGTCGCCTACGGCCGTTATGAGCTCGGCAATAGAGATCCGGGTCTAAATATGATTTTGAAAATTGCCGACGCTTTGGATTTCGCGCCCGGGGATTTCTTTGATTCTTATCGTTGATTATTTTAGGAGGTTTCACATGAAAAGATTTCTTTTAGCTTTGCTCACATTTATATTCGTTATTTCTCTCGCTGCCTGCGGAGGCGACTCTGGCTCGTCCTCTTCATCATCTGGCCATCTGTACGATAATGCTGTCGTCGAAGATGTTAAGTCTGGCAGCGGCGAAGTGATCGGCCAGTATGCATACATAAAGGCTGATTCTGCAGATGTCTCTATCGAGGATCTTGCTGATGTTTATTTTAATTATTTCAAAGAAAATGAGTTTAACTGGCTCATGATTGTTTACACTGATAAAGATGAGGCTGAGGGCTGCTATATGATTTCCGGGATTGTCGAGGATCATGTCGGCGTCAATGATGACGGGCAGTACATACTCGGCGCCGAAGATAATGCCGTTTATTATGTTCCGTCCGAAGATGGCACTTTGAGCGAGTTCGAATGATGAAAGCTGTTATCTATGCGAGATATTCCTCTCACGCCCAGCGTGAAGAGTCTATAGAGGGCCAGCTCCGCGTCTGCTATGATTATGCAGCTCGCCAGGGCTTTGATGTGATCGACGAGTATATAGATCGTGCCATTTCCGGCACTACAGATGAGCGGCCATCATTTCAGCGGATGATATCAGACGGCGCCCGAGGCGTCTTTGATATCGTGCTCGTTTATGCTGTCGACAGATTCGCTCGTGATCGGTATGCAGCTGCTACCTACAGGCACGAATTAAAAAAGCATAATGTGAAGATAGTATCAGCCACTCAGCCGCTCGATGACAGCCCGGAGAGCATACTGCTCGAGGCAATGCTCGAGGGCCTGGCAGAATACTATTCCGCGAATCTGGCCAGAGGCGTCAAGCGAGGCATGCGAGAGAACGCGCTCAAATGCCTCTCTGTCGGAGGGCCTAAGATCCTCGGCTATGCTACGGATCCGGATACGAAAAAATATATAATCGATCCTGTCGGCGCGAATACTGTGCGCGATATATTCAATAAATATGATTCCGGGATGACGCTGGCAGCTATTGTGGAGTATTGCAATGAGCAAGGATATCTGACAAGAAACGGCAGGCCGTTCAGCCGCACGAGTCTCACTACCATTCTGAGAAACCGCCGATATATAGGCTATTATATTTACGACGATATAGAGATAGAAGGCGGCATGCCTGCTATTGTAGATGCGGAGCTCTTCGAGTCCGTACAGAGGAGGCTTGCTATGAATATGAAATCAAAGTCGAAGGCAAAGAGTGCAGTAGACTTCATGCTGACAGGGAAGCTCTATTGTGGCCACTGCGGATGTGCTATGTGCGGCACGAGCGGACGCTCTAAGAACGGCGAGAAATATTATTACTACTCCTGCCGTATTCACGGAAATAAATGTATCAAGCAGAATGAGCGTAAAGAGATCATAGAGGAGGCTATCTTCCAGTACATATCCTCTTCATTCTTGACAGATGAAAATATCGAGATGCTCGCAGATCAGACAGTCAGTATGCTCCAGAGCGAAGAGACGCAGAGCTATATCGAGGGAATCAAGAACGAAAAGAAGGAAATACAGCGAAGGAAAAAGAATATTCTCAATATGATAGCTGAGGGCGGCAGTGATCCGGATCTGCTCTCTATGCTGCAGGATCTCCGCGAACAGGATGAGCGGCTCGATGTTCAGCTGGCGAAGGCGGAGCTCGAGCAGAATCATATTACAAGAGATATGATTATATTCTGGCTCAGCCAGTTTAAGAGCGGCCACGAGGATACTATCGGCGCCCGGAGGCATCTTATAGATGCTCTCGTCAATTCTATATACATTTATGACGCAAAAGAAAATCAGAACACTTCCGAGAGTTCTGATAAAGGCTCGCATGGTCTCGGCAGGCGGCTTGTGATAGCCTTCAATGCTGCCGAATCCGTTGAAAATCCTGTAACTCTTGAGTGTTCTGATTTAGCTCGTATGGTGGACTATACAAGCACTTATCCGAACACTATTACCGCAGGAGGCAGATTTTATATTGTTGAAAGAGGCAGTATTATAATAGCAGTAATCGATATATGAGAAAAGAGGCGGAATTGCTCCGCCTCTTTCTCTATGCCTTAGATGTGTAATCGAGGGCGATCCATCTCGGCGACTTCTTTGTGCTGCTTTTCAGCTTTCCCCATGTAAAGCGGCCATTCACTTTTACTTCGATGATAGTGTAGACGCCAGGTTTTATGAATGTGCTTCCGTCTACTCTTACAGGCGCGTAGTTTGTGCCGGCTCCGGATCTGATGTATAAATCCTTTTCCTTTACTCTTACTTTGAATGGAGTGCCGTAGGACAGCCATTTGTTTGTTACTGCAGGCTTGCTCTCTGGCGAGGATCCTGCCGCAAGTTTCTTGTTTACTTGCTCCGCGATGTACTTGAATTTCTTTTTGAGATATCCGCCAGGGCAGGCAGTCGCAGCACAATAACAGTGCATGCAAAGATTGCCGCTGAGATCTCCGGTGAAGTTCAGTTTCTTGATGCCGTTCCTCTTGCAGATATCGGCTATCAGATTGATAGCTGTGGCTATCGTCTTATCCGATACATGCCAGCTTGTCGAGGCTCCGCCGTCATTGGCCAGCTCGATCCCGATAGATCTGCGGTTATATGCAGCGTTGCCGCAGTGCCAGGCAGTATTCGCCTCATCGACATACTGGCCGATATTGTTGCCGTTGACTCCGTAATGAGCCGAAGCCTCGCGGCTTGCGAACACATTTCCGCACTGTTTCACTGTCAGATTGCCGGCCATGTGATGTACGAATATCTTGTCAATCTTCTTGCCGCTCCTGCCGGTCGTCATGTTCTTGACCATTTTCTTATATGTTACCAGGCTGCTATTACTCATTCTCTTCGCCTCCCTCTTCATATATTCCGGCATCCTCTGCCGCTTCATCTCCTGCACCCATCGCATAGATCTCATCATCGCCCATCGGCAATTTGAGATGTTGCTTAAATGCCTGGTGCAGTCCTACTGCAGCGAGTCCGGATACCATTCCTTTGACGATGCCTTCGTAGTCGAGGCCGAATAGTATAAGTCCGGACAGAGCGCCTATAATGAGCAGCGCTGTCGGAATCCATTTGTCATCTGTAGGCAGCCACTTCTTCATGACGTAGCCGATGCAGAGACAAGCTGCAGTTATAATCGGAATCATCATCGCGTCGAGTATTGATACATCCATTTTCTCTACCTCCATATTTTTCCTTCTTTTTCGTGTGCCTCTACGGCCTTCTTGATATATGTGTTGCCGTTGAGGTCATTTGTGTAGTGGTCGTATTGCTCGTAGAAGCGCTGGCGCTCGATCTCTGACCACGTTTCTCCGTTTTCTATTTCACTAAGCCGAGCGACGAGAAAATTCTTTGTTTTCTCTTTGTCCTCTTTTCTGAGTTCGTTCTGCAGTTCTTTGATTTCGCTCGAGAGCTGGCCGAGTTCTTCCTTGACTGCGGCCTTGATTGCGTCGATCGTCCACTCCTTTAATTTTTTGAACGATATGCCGAGCGCCACTAAAAAAGCGGCCGCAGCCGCTATCTGTCCGAGTGTTATGTTTTCCATAGTTATTCCTCTCTTTCGGCTATTTCTCTAACGAGCTCCATTGTCCGCAGTTCGATCTCTTCGGCGATTCTCGCAAGCGCCTCAATGAGCTCTGGCAGCGTGAGCTTCGCTATTTCCTCATCATTCAGCCTCTTCATCTTCCAGGGCCTTCTTGACAGCATCGTGCCAGCGTGCCGGCACGTCCTCGAGTGTCATCTTTCCTGCTTTGATCTGTCTCACATAAAATTTAACCATACTGTACCTCCTTAAAGATCTCCGATAATTTCAGCGAGCTCAATAATTGCCGCATTGAGCGCTTCTATGTCTGCCTCCTCCGGCGACTTCTCTCTGAATATAAACCAGTATTCCTCATCGTACTTGACGAGCTGCACAAGCTCCGCATCATGTAGCACTGTAGTCTCGCCTGTTTTAGAATCGTGGATTTCGACTCTATGTAGATTATCCTCGAATACAGTGCTGTCGATTTCCTCGTCTGAAATGTAGTTATTTCCATTCAGTCCGAGATTTTCGAGCTTTGTTCCGTCAGCCAGCGTAATCGTGATTGTTTTCTCCATTTTAGTTCCCTCCTAAATAGATCTTGATATAAAGTGAGCATGTTTATTATTTGCTGATTCGACATGTATTTGTAGCATGCGCCGAGCCATGACTTGAAAGCCTCCTCGATGTCCTCGATCGGCATTTCGCCTTTATCGAGGAGTCTCTTGTATGCTTTCAGTTTTCGGCGCTCCCTTGTGATATTCTTCGGATTGATTCTCCGGATCACTCGGCCTGTGTCTGTGAGTGAGTATCTGACTTGTAGATACTTGTAGCTGCGAGACAGCTTCTCTATGTGAGTTTTCTTCTCGTTTATGAACATGCCGAGCTCAAGCGCCTGGTCTGCTATTCCGTCTATTACAGATCTGACTTCTTCCCTCGTTTCTCCTATGATGTAGATATCATCCATATATCGGCCGTAGTATTTGCAGCCTCGGACGATTTTCGCGTAATTATCCAGCCTTGTCGGGTAATAGACTCCGATATTCTGAGATACCTGGTCTCCGATATCTACGGATTTCCGCATCATCTTCTCGCCGGTCTTTAGTTCTTCCGGAATCGTCTCATAATACTTAATCGAGTCGAATTTTTCGGACATGCAGGACTCATACTCCTCATCGCTCATGTACGAGACATCGACTTCAAATGTCTTGAGTATCTCTGTGAGCAGCCAGGATGCATCCTCGTCCAGTTTCGGGCATACGCTCTCGATTATCTTGTCGTGCTGCATATTGTCGTAGAATTTCGAGATGTCTACGAATCCGATATATCCATCATTGGAGCGATGTTCGAGCCAGTAATTATGAAGATCCCTCTCGAAGTGTTCCCTCGAGAATGACATTCCTTTTCCTTTCTGGCTGGCGCCGTTGTTGTGTATCAGATACGGATGCAGATTTTCCGTCAGCTCGTTATCGCAAAGAGCGTGTCTGATTACTCGATCGCGCATGCGGCCGCCGTGTATCAGTCTGGCCTTGCCTCGCTCTCTAAATATAAACGTCGAGCCCTCTGTCGTTTTGTATGTCCGATTTTCTACTTCCTGCTTGAGTTTGATGATTTCAGAGAGGAAGTCTATCTCGAAGCGCTGCGGCTCCTCCTTCCAGGCGCTGCCATTCATGGACGCCCGGAAGGCGTCGTATAGTACATTCAGATCTGCTATGCTGCTACTCATAAAAAATACCGTGTTCCCCTTGCGAGGGTCGGGCTCCGGATATCGGCTCGTCGTAACTTGCCGCATGGAGCAAGCCGACGCG
>ERZ842401.4775-NODE-4775-length-15473-cov-4.838111_pt1 | contig 15473 bp, 16 predicted proteins | sample MGYA00521270_ERZ842401 | MGnify/ENA primary metagenome ERZ842401 (study PRJEB31892, sample SAMEA3878208) | bioreactor metagenome | biome: Moose rumen | place: Sweden | collected 2011-10 | study: EMG produced TPA metagenomics assembly of the PRJEB12797 data set...
TTTCGTCTGTTTTCCAATGGGTTTATCCCTTGTAGCGACTTTTGAAACTGGCTCATTATATATATCTTTGAGTGAATTGGCGACAGCTCCAGTTCCACAAAAAGCATCAAAAAAAGATAGCCCCCCTTTCAAAAGACCTTTTTCTGCCAAGAGATTTCTAATTTGCTCAACAATAGACTCTTTATTGCCTAAATATCTCATTTTAACGACAAGTATAACGATTTGCAGATATTGTTTCAACAAGCCCGCGCTTGCCATATTCTGCCGATTGCAATATAATATGGCGATTTATATGAACTGGAAGCTGCTTACTCTCTGCATGACCCTCTGCCTCTGCCGCACAGCCCCGCTTTCCGCCGAGGGCAACGCCATAGGTCTGTTCTTCGGCAACGGGGGGGGGGACAGGATATTCCTCGCAGTACGCGCAGACGCTGACCGCGCTGTACGAGCATCAGGGAAAAAACTGGCAGGCTAATGCAGGAATGCAGTATGCCGCAAGCGCCCTTGACCTTACGGGCGAATGCAGCATACAGAAAACTTTCTTTGCGGCTTCCCCAGTTTCAGTAAAACTGGGGGCAGGACCCCTGCTCCATGCTGAATTTCTGGAAACAGACGCACTCATCGCGGATTTGCTGCTCCGCGGCTCTGCAACGGCAGCCCTCCGCGCAACGGGAACAGCGCTCAGCCTCTTTGCCGGCGCGGGCTACAAGCACACCCTTGTCTATGAACTTATAAAGCACAATAATTACCTCATCACGGGAAATGCCATCCTGTCCGCACGCTTAAGCCAGAAGCTTTCGGACAGGGGCGAAATAGGCGTAACGGTCGGCACATACAGCTACTTCCACTATCCCCGCCTCATCATGCCGTCACTGTCTCTCGATACCCGCTGGGCATGCAGCGGGCAATGGTCGCTTGCCGGAGAGCTGCTTCTTCGCTTTACGAGCATTTCTGCGCAGGAAAACACGCAGCTGGAGCACGCTGACCTGCGTCTGGGGGCGATGTATGCGTTTTAATGTTCTGGGCATCACAGCCCTGCTTTGCACACTGCTGCTTTCCTGCCAGAACGGGATTGACTCCCTGCTTGGCAAAACATACGGCATTGATGAACGAGCGGAGTTTTGCGACGTAGAGCCTGCCGCTTCGATACCTCAAAAATATGCCGTCGTGGTGATTTCAGATATGCACCTTGACAAGGGAAGCAGAGACATGGAAGACTTCCTGTCATATATAGCCGCCTATCCCTTTGCCGAAGATGAAAAAGCCGCTTTCTGCATAGTCCTCGGAGATATAGCCGACCACGGCTACGACAGCGAATATGCCACATACCTGGCATTCCGTTCCCGCCTTGAGGCACTGGGAATGCAGGTCTTCAGCACTGCGGGAAATCATGATACCTATGCTTCCGGCGACTATGGGCGCAAGTATATGGACGCAATAGCTTTTTCCACATTCTTCCGCATAAAAATCCGCGGCATATCCTTCTATGTAATTGATACTGCCGACGGTACGCTTGGCTATGCGCAGCTGCACAAACTGGAAGAAGAGCTGGCGGATGACGGCAACAGGAAAATCACCTTCAGCCATTATCCGCCCTATTCAGAGTCCCTCACGTACAGCATGCTCAACGACACCGAGTCCGCAAAGCTCCTTTCCCTCTACGCAAAACATAACGTCGTGTTTGCCTTTTCCGGGCATACGCATGTCCATGAGGAAAAAAACTACAGCTCGTTCCGCGCGGTGACGGTAGGCAGCATACTCAATGACATTGCGCCGCACAATTTTGCAATTCTCTTTATAGACACAAAAAACAACAGCTTCCGCTGCGAGTCTATTGATTTTTAAGCTGAGTGTCTTCCTCGATGTTTTTTATTTGTTCTGAAGTAAGCAGAAACGCAGCTGCGCTGTAAGGGGACGCCTTGCGGATTGTGGCGGCTCCTGCGGGAAAAAGGCGTGACACAGTGGGAGCGCCGTCCACACCATTGCGAAAACCATCCTGTCCTAGCACATAAAACATTTCGTCTCAGGCTCTAAAACGTTTTGTCTTAGCGTTTAAAACAAAATGTTTTAGCACCTAAAACAGAATGTTTTACACGCTAAGACATTTCGTTTTAGAAAAAATTGCCCCGCGTCAGCGCCGCTGCCCGCACTCGACAAATGCCCCCATTCCGCTTATACTGTAGCAGTATGAATGTTACCAATAATCCGCACCTAGTCCTCGCCTGCGGCATAGTGTTTATGGCGGTGGGAGGCGTCTTCTGCGTGCTGGCGGCGTACCTCAAAAGCCCGTCCTCCGTGCAAAAGGCGCCGATAAGCAAAATTGCGGGAACTATCTTCTATATAATGGGGGCGCTCACGCTTGCCTCGGGGCTTGTCACCGTCGTCCTGCACAACGAGCTGACAAAGACGGTTTTGCAGGCGGGCTTTCTCGCCTACCTTGTCCTGCTCACCGCGCTCTGCTGCGTCTTTGTCGCACTTGTAAAGGACGGCACTAGATGAACGTAAAGGCAAGCACGCGCTACAAGCGGGAGCACAAGGCGGACTATGGCAAAGAAAGGCTCGACATCCTCTATGAGGACGAAGCCATTGTCGTCATCAACAAGCCGAGCGGTATGCTTTCCGTGCCCTATCCCGGAAGCCGCGCGCGCACCGCACAGGGAGTGCTCGAAAAGCTCTTGCACAAAAAAGTCTTTGTCGTACACAGGCTTGACCGCGACACAAGCGGGGTGATGCTCTTTGTGCTGAGCGAGGCAGTCCAGCACAAGGTGTTGGCGCAGTGGCACACGATGGTGACCGAAAGGCTCTACCGCGCGGTTGCGGAAAATCCCCGCCGCAGGGAAGATGCCCTGCCGGACAGCGGGACCATAGACGCGCCCCTCGCACAGAACGCGCGCCACGTGGGCTATGTTCCCCACGATGCGGACGACCATGCCAAAACCGTAGAGGCACGGACTCACTTTGCCGTCATAGCGAGGGGCAAGACGCACACGCTCTTTGAGCTTTCTCTGGATACGGGAAAAAAGAACCAGATCCGCGCTCACCTCGCCTCCCGCCGCTATCCGCTTGCGGGGGATGAAAACTACCGCGCGCGCACAGACCCCTTCCACAGGCTTGCCCTCCATGCCCGTACGCTCGCTTTTGTCCATCCCGTGACGGCAAGGCCGATGAAATTCGAGGTGCCCGAAAGCGGCGAATGGCTTTCCTACGTGGAACGCGGGGACAGCACGCCTGAAATCCCCGTCTGGCGGGACAGGGGCTCTCCCTACAACAAAAAGCCTGCTTCTTTACCGCAGGGAGCAGAGCGAATGCCTCCATCCCGCAAGGAGCTGCGCAAGATGGATTTCATAGCGCGGGGCAAAAAACTGTAACAAGATGCACACCGTCTTTGTTTTTATGATATGAAGCTATCGTGGACTTGAAATATTATGGAAAATATGGTAGTTTTTTTTAAGGATAAAGCCAGTAAAAACTGGTTTTCACTATGTTAAGGGGGAACACTATGAAAGTAACGAATATCCTGCTTGCGGCGACCATGCCGCTGCTTTTTGCCGCCTGTGTAAGCAGCAAGCCAGACATAACGGCAAACAACGCCGCGCTCGTGCAGCAGGAGAAAAATCAGCAGCAACAGCAGCAGAATTATCAGGGACTCAAGCGCAAAGTGGCTATAGCCCGCTTTTCCAATGAGACTGAATATGCCAAGGGTGCTTTCTACGACAAGAACAATGACCCGCTCGGCAAGCAGGCTGTGGATATCCTGACTTCCCGCCTCGCCTCTTCGGGCAAGTTCATCCTGCTTGAGCGCGCTGATGCGGACCTCATCCAGAAAGAGCTGGAGGAATACTCCGGTGCGGAAGACCTTGCGCAGAAGGTGGGTGCGGATTACCTGATTATAGGCTCCGTCACCGAGTTCGGGCGCAAGAACACGGGTGAAACAGGGCTGTTTACCCAGACCAAGCGGCAGACCGTGCAGGCGGGCGTGGCAATCCGCCTTGTGGATGTTTCCACGGGTGAAATCATCTATTCCGATGAAGGCAAGGGCGAGGCAGAGACAGAGGCTTCCACCGTACTCGGCTTCGGCGGTCAGGCGGGCTATGATGCAACGCTCAGCGACAAGGCTATCAGCGCAGCCATCTCCCAGCTGGTGGAGAATGTCATCAACAACTGTATGGACAGGCCGTGGAAATCCTACATCCTCTCTTACGACGGCAGCGGTATGTTCATCGGCGGCGGCGCAAATCAGGGCGTAAAGCCGGGCGATGTCTTTGCCGTGTACGAAAAGGGCAACAGGGTGCGCAATCCGCAGACCGGTATGTACATTGAGCTGCCGGGCACCAAGGTTGGCGAAGTGCGCGTGCTTTCCACAGGCGGTTCTTCCGTTACGAACGAATATGCCCAGGTGCAGCTGACGCAGGGCTATGTCGATGCGGGGAACATTGAAAACTACGAAGTTATGGAGAAGAAATAATGAGAAAATACGCCTTTCTTTCCGTCATAGCGGCACTGTTTGCCCTTTGTTCCGTGCTTGCGGGCTGCAAGAGCGCCCGTTCAATCTCCTATGGCCGCGCCAACGAGGGCTACGTGCAGTTTGTCGGCTCCCAGTACAGCAGCGTCACCGTCATCTTTGACGATGACGTGAAGATCACCGCAAAGGTGAACAAGTCAGGCGAAAAGGTGAGCAAGAACGACAACACCTACGCCGTCACGCCGGGTGCGCACAAAGTGGAAGTCTTTGACAACAAGGGCAACACCATCCTTGTCAAGCAGATTTTCGTGTCCGCGCAGGAAATACGGACTGTGAGCCTGCCATGAAAAAAGCCCTTGCCGTGCTTGCGCTGGCAGCCGCGCTTGCGGCATCCCCGTCCCTGTGCATGGCGGCGGGGCTGTACAGCTGGAGCAACTACCAGAGCAATGCCTACAAATACTTTAAGAAAGCGGACCTCGGCTCGCTGCAGAATCTCCTCAAGAGCTACGACCAGATAATCTCAAAGCAGGGAGGTTCCCGCGGCACGGTGCCGCCGGGAATCTATGCGGATTACGGCTGGCTTTTGATAAAGAGCGGCAGCAGGGATGAAGGAAAGGCAATGCTCATGAAGGAGATGGAGCTGTATCCCGAATCCAGCACGCTTATCATGCGCATATTGAAGAGGTTTGAGGAAAATGAAAATTAACGCTTTGTCCAAGGCTCTTCTGACCGGCGCCCTTCTCTGTGCATCGCTTTTGCTGTCTTCCTGCCTGTCGATGCTGACGGAAGAGGAAAACTTTATGTCCGGCGCCACAAAGGGGGAGGCATACCGGCAGTTCTATGAGGAAAAGCCTGTCGTCCTGCTCATCATGCCGCCAATCAACAACAGCGCCAACGTGGACGCAAAGGATTACTTCTACACCACGCTTTCCGTGCCACTTGCCGAGGCGGGCTATTACGTGCTTCCGCCCAACCTGATGCTGGAGGTGCTGCAGCGGGAAAGCGCCTATGACGCGGAGATGTTCATCGACGGCGACCTGTCCCAGTTCCACGAGATTTTCGGGGCAGACGCGGCGGTGTTCACCACGATTACGGCGTGGACAAAATCCCTGCTGGATTCCTCGGTGACGGTGAAGATTGAATACCTCATCAAGTCCACGAGGACCAACGAGGTGCTGTACACAAAGAGCGGCATCGTCATCACGGATGCGTCCCAGAATCTTTCTTCGGGGGAAAGCCTTGTGGGCTCGCTTGCGGACATCTTCCTGTCTGCCCTGTCAACAATGCTCACGGATTATATGGATATGGCGGTGATCTGCAACAACCGCGTGCTTTCTGACCTGCCCGCAGGAAAATACAGCCCCAACTACGGCTCCGACGCTTCCCGCCGCCCCACGAATTCTACGATTACAATCAATCTTAAAAATTAATGGATCAAAACAAGAGTCAAATAGGAGTAATACGATGGTAATAAAGCCAATGATTCGCAGCAATATCTGCATAAATGCACATCCGGTAGGCTGTGCGAAGGAAACAGAGAAACAGATTGCCTATGTCAAGGCGCAGAAAGCAAAGCGCGGGATAAAGGCAAAGGCTGAGGGCGGCAAGGGGCCTAAGACGGTGCTTGTCCTCGGCTGTTCCACGGGCTATGGCCTTGGCAGCAGGATTAGCGCGGCTTTTGAATACGGGGCAGACACCATAGGCGTCTCCTTTGAAAAGCAGCCCACACAGACAAAGGGCGGCACTCCCGGCTGGTACAACAACCTTGCCTTTGACCGCGCGGCAACGGCAGCGGGGCTCAAGAGCAGCACCTTCAATGCGGACGCATTCAGCGACGAGTGCCGGAAGACTGTCATAGACGAGCTTAAAAGCTGGGGCGCAAAGGCGGACCTCATCATCTACTCCCTCGCAAGCCCCGTGCGCACTGACCCTGACAGCAAGGTGCTCTACAAGTCGGTCATCAAGCCCATCGGGCAGGAATACGCGGGTGCGGCTCTCGATATGATGACGGGAAAAATCACCCATGCGGCGGCAAGCCCTGCGGAAGGGGATGAAATCCCGAACACTGTAAAGGTGATGGGCGGCGAAGACTGGGAGCGCTGGATAAAGCAGCTCAAAGAAGCCGGCGTGCTCGCGGAAGGCTGCCGCACCGTAGCCTACTCCTACATTGGCCCCGCGCTCAGCCACGCCATCTACCGCGACGGCACCATAGGCGAGGCAAAGAAGGACCTTGAAAAGCGTGCCCATGCGATTGACGCAAGCTTGAAAGAGCTGGGCGGCGCGGCATACGTGTCCGTCAACAAGGGGCTTATCACCCGCTCGTCCGCAGTCATCCCCATCATTTCGCTCTACCTTGGCATCCTGTTCAAGGTGATGAAGGCGAAGGGAACGCACGAGGGCTGCATCGAACAGATGGAGCGTCTCTTTGCCGAAAGGCTCTACACAGGCCAAGACGGCGCGGCGGCAACTGTGCCCACGGACGCAGAGGGGCGCATCCGCATAGACGACTGGGAGCTTGACCCCGCGGTACAGGCGGAAGTGGACAAAATTATGCCCTCCGTTACCGAGGAGAATGTTTCCACCCTCGTTGACCTCGAAGGCATTCGGCATGACTTCCTCGCCATCAACGGCTTCGACGTAGAGGGCGTTGACTACACGAAAGACGTGGCTGATATGAGCAGCATAGACGCATAGAAAGTAAAGTTGGTTTCAAGAGGCTATGCTTTTTGAAACCAACGAAAGGATGCGGCGTGGGGGTGAAAAATGACTGTAACAATGCAAAATGTTGATTTATCATTTTTTGAGGTATTAAAAAGCCTCGTAAAATTGCGTGAGAATGTTGTGATTCAGAGCATAGACGATGACGAAGATGAATTGGCGCCGTCAGAAACACATATCAAGCAGATTAATGCGGTGTACGATAAAGTACCGCTTGAAGAGCAGACATTTGTTTGTAATGCGTCAAAAGCTGCGGTCTGGGAGATGATTAAAAATGACACGTGGTGAGATTTAAACTGATTGCCCCATTCGTCCCGCAGAAACATCTGTTTGCTATGTGATGGATGCGGGGGCGTGATTTTCCTAATACCCCACGGAAAGTGAGCAGATAATGCCCACCAGCACGGTGGGGGCTTCTTTTGTTGATGAAAACGTCTTTTTATATGTGTACGATGCCCCTCCGTAGATGACGGGGGCAATAATGCGCAGCCTCAGGTGAGAAAGGCCTGAGTAGGTGAGGCTTGGAATGACGTAGCCCTGCTTGTCGGTGAGGTTTCCGTACCACTGGATTGCAGGGGTAAAGTCAGAACCGCCAATGTGGTTCCAGGCAAAGGTAAGGCCTATAGCGTCAGAGCGGCGCTCGTCTTTTTCCTTGTCAAAGTCATAGGTAATCTGATATTCAATGCAGGCGCCGATGCGTCCCATGCTCTCTGTGGTCCACAGCCTGCTCCAGCCGCCGACAAACTTCGCATAGGAAATCTTATCCGTATCATAAACCTTACCCTTTTCGGCATGGACCTTTCCCCAGAGGGTAAGGTGGTTGCCCGCAATGTCTGTCGTTACTTCCGCACCCACGGCAGGCTGCATCCTGTTTATGTCCGCCGCCGCCCACTTTCGCGCAAAGAGCTTTACCCCCACAACGCCAATGGTATATTCCGCGGAAGCGGCATAGGAGAGGTATTTGGAGCTCAGGTCATTGATGTCCGCGCCGCCTGCATACATGATGAGCCCCTGCAGCTGCCCGTGTCCTACGGGGAGCGTGGCAACGGCGTCAAAACGCTTGGAGGAGACGTGCCCCGTGTCAAAGAGCACGGTCTTGTCATCCTTTTCGTCATCGAGGATATTCGTATCAAAGAGGACGGAATTGCCCCAGCTGGTACCGGCAGCACCGATAGTGATATACATGATGTCGTTCATCACGTACTCGGCATAGAGCGTGTCGAGATTCATATCAAAATCCGGAAAGCAGGTGTACATCTGCCCTTTGACGTATATGTCATTCGCGGGGCGGGCGGTAAAGCCGAGGTAGTTTTCAAATGAAGCAAAGGGAGTCTGGTTTGGACTGGGATAAACCTGGGAAAGATAGCCCACACCGGCGCTGAACGAGCCATAGAGCTTGATGACCTGTGCCCAGCTGCTCGTGTCAAGGGAAGATTGCGGCGTGTTCTGTGTTACCTCTGCCTCAGACAGCTCCACATCTTCGGCATCGGCAAACATATCGTCAAGATCCCCGTCGCCTTCATCTTCGGCAAGGGCATCTGCATAGTCATCGTCGCTTTCCGCATCGGAAAAATCAGCATCATCATCTGCCGCTGCACCAGAGGATGAGCTTGCAGGTGTCCTGCCCGCACTGCCGCCACTGCTTCCTCTCCCCGCCCCAGTGGTCAGGGCACTCCTCACCCGCGGGAAAGCGGGAATAAGGAGAAGCAGGAGGAAGATACAGAGGCAGCAGGAACGTCTCATTTCGTGTTGCCCATCATTTCCACGTATTTCTTGGTATAGACAGTGTTGCTCTGCTTGGTGAAGGACACATTGGAAACAGTCACCTGCGTCTGCTCATACTGCATCTTGTTGTTTATCTTCTTGCCGCGGAGGTTGTCCACAATGACCATCTTTTCAGGCACGGAGTGTCCCTGGAACTTCTGGTATGAGGGAATGGCTGTGGTGCGCAGGAGCTGCCCGGAAAGGCTGTAGTCTTCGCGCTTTCTGATAAGCCCGTCATCTGCGGTAACCCACAGCTTTATGGATGGATATGCCACGCCAGATGCCTTTGCAGACAGGTCAAAGAGCACGCAGTCCAGTTTGCCAAGCTTTACCTTCGTGGCGGAAGCAATCTTGTAATCGCGGCTGAAGGTCTGGGGGGAAAGGTCTCCCGCAGTGGCGTTTGTCCCCACCAGCTTGCGGCTTGCGCTGAAAGCTTCAAACTGCTTGTCCGCGGGGTCATAATACCAGACAGTCTGGTCAAACTTTACATAGCCCTTGCCCTTGTCGGAAGCAGGACCAGTAATCAGGATGGTATACGAATCCGCATCATCACGACGGTACATGACCGCTGTGGTTGTATCCTTTCCCTGACCGGGTTTATCCTGCACAAGCGTGTAGTTGGCGGAAAAATCAGTACCCATGAAAGCTGTGTTCGTATCCGTCTTTTTAAGCAGGCTTGCCGCAGCAGAGGCAGACAGCGAGTCCGCGGCAAAAGAAAGCTCCGCACACAGCGCGAGCGAAAGAAGCGGTACAAGAGATTTAACAATGCCTTTTTTCATACAAAACTCCATAAACCTTAAAATTATGCGGCATCTATGCCGTCGTTGCAAGTGCACCGACGGGACTTATATGAACCACATTTCGTATAGTAAACAACATTGACAGCTCTGTCGTTACAAAAATTATAAAAAATAATAGCAAAGATTTTTCTATTTTGTAAGCGGAAAGCAGATGGTTCCCCTCCAAAAAGATGCTGAAAGACGGTATGAAGGAAAAATCAAAGAGTGAGAACAGAGCCGTCAGTCCGAATGCGCAGAGCAAGCCCGCGATGAAGCCCGCCAGCAATAAATAGAAGGATTCTGTCAGAAAAAGCAGCTTGACCCCCCTCGGCTTCATGCCGAGCGCGCGGTAGGTGCCAATCTCCGTCACACGCTTCATCACGATAATGCGGAAGGTGCTGCCCATGCCCACAGAGATGATGACTACCAGCACGACGATGACGAGCGCCACCACAGCCTTCATGGCATCGATGAGCAGCTGGAGGTTTTTGACATTTGCATCAAGCGTCACAATGCCGTAGAGCGTGCCGTCCTCGACCTTGTAGTTGCGAAGCGCATCGTACACATTCTGCTTGTCATCGGTGAGGGGGCAGAGCTTGTAGTACCGCTCCAGCCCCTCCTGCACGGCAAGCACATCCTTGTGATCTGGCTCATCGTGGGGATAGTAGAGGCAGAGCCTGTTCACAAGGTCATCCGCGTAGTCGCCCACTATCCTCATGGCGCGTATGTCGAGATACGCCGTATACGCCCCGAAAAGGCTTGTGTCGGCAAAGATGCCCGCAAGTCGCAGGTTCATCGTGTTGGTAAAACCCCTGTCCTCTGTTATCAGCATAAGCGTTACCATGTCGCCGACCCGCACACCCAGACGGCGTGCCATATAGGTGGAAAGAAGTACCGTATCGTGTTCCGGGGAAGAAAACGCGCCCCCTTCCTGGAAGTCAAACGTGGAAAAAAGCTCTGCCTCATCGTCAAAATCCACACCCTTGAACATACGGAGGCGCACGCTTGTTCCCTCGTAGAAGAACTGGGATTCGCTTGCATCAAGGTCAATGCGGGAAAAAAAGCGCACGTCATCCCCGACCACCTCCCTCAGCCGAGAGCGGAGGAGCGGAATATCGCCAAGGTGCCTTGTGACCTCGTTGCCCCCCATGAGCATCAGGTCCCCGCCGTAATAGACCTTCGCTTTCCTGTGGACAGCGCGGAGCATGCCGTCAGATACAAAGACTGCGGAAAGCATGATGAGCACACCCATCAGAGAAACCAAGAAGAGGGAGACATACTGTTTGCGGCTGAACACCAGCGTGTGCAGAGCCATGCTCGAAAAAAAAGAAAACGGATTCATATCTGCCCCCTCATCGCTTCCACGGGATTGCTGTCCAGAGCCACGCGGACGGGATAGAGCCAGCCAAGGAAGGCGAGCGCGCAGGACAGCGCAAGGCAGCCGCCGATATTTCCCGGCGTCAGCACCGTCTCCAGCACCGAGCCGCCGAAGAGCTGCACGAGCAGGGAGTTTTCAATATGTATGCGGACAAAGAGAATCACGCGGTGGGCAACGGCACCCACCACGCAGCCGAGGATTCCCGCGCTCACGGTGAGTATGGCGGTTTCAAAGAAAAACTGCAGGGCAACAAAGCGCCGCTTTGCCCCAATGGCGCGCAAGGTGCCCGTCTCGCAGACCCGTCCCAGAGCCACCACGATGAGCGTGTTCGCTATGACGATAAAGCCCGTCAGCAGAATGAGTATGATGCCCACGTTCAGTATGACGCGCAGATAAAATATGTAGTTCACCGTGCCTCCCGCAGCTTTCCGCCACTTTACCGCCTGCACGGGCCAGTCCCGCTTTTTGAACTCCGCGTTCAGCTGCCTGACAATCCTGCCGACGGACGCGTTTTCCTCTGTCTTGCAGATGAGGAAGGACCATACCGTGCTCTGCGAGGCATCGTCGTTGTTCCCGGAAGCGATGACGGCATCCAGAGAAAAATCCTGCCCCTCTGCCTCCACGCCCTCGCTGTCTTCTGCGGAGGAAAAAAGCTCGTCCAATTCGGACACATCCTCAATCATGATGTCCATCTTTGAGGGGTCAATGGCATCATCGGGGATAAAGTCCCGCACCTGCGAAAGCTCGCGAAGCGTCACGGGGTCAACAATCACAATCCTGTTAAGCGTCTCGTTTTCCACGGCATAGTCATAGATGCCTACGAGCGGCAGCAGGCGGATGGTCAGCGACACGCCGTCAGACATCCACACCTTCACATTGTCGCCGAGCTTTAGCTGCTCTTTGGCTCCCGTCTCCTCCTGCAGGGCGGCAAGCGCACCCCGGCTTATCATCATGCCCCTCGTTCCGCGGGGAATGACGCCCCCTTCCACAATATGAATGCCGCTCATCTCGCGCACGTAGTCCTCCGCCTCTACGCCGAAAAGGCAGAACCAGGCATGGTCTTCGGCATCACAGACCGCCGCAAAGCCCGAAAGCTGGGGCAGCGTAGTGGAAATGCCTTCCGTGCAGGCAACATAGTCTGCAAGCTCCGCATACGGCACAAGGGAGGGAATGGCGGAAAGCTCTCCGTGGAGGGGGGAATCGTTGCCGAAAAGGCTCAGCGGAAACTCTGCCTTGGGGCGGATGACGATGTTTCCCGTAAAGCTGTTTATAAAGGTCTTTTCAAGCCCGTTGTCAGTGCCGTCAAAAACCGCGTTTGACACCACGAGCAGGGAAATGGAAAAAGCTATGAAGAGGATGATGACTATGGAGCTCTTGCGGGCGACCACATTCCTCAAAGCAAAGCGAAAGGCAAACATTTGAAAAAACTCTAACATAAATAGAAGAAAATGACAAGGCATTTGCCTATTCTGCAAAAATGCGCTACAATGACAGAACCATGCAAGATCTAAGCATCCATTCAGGGGAAGGCAGCGATGCCGCCCGCGCACTCTTTTACCAGAAAGCGTACCGGCTGACAATCCCCCTGTCAACCATAATCAGCTTTGTCCTGCTGCTGATATGCGAGCATTTCAGCTATGGGGACGGCAGCACATGGCTTGGCAACATATACCGGGATGCCTTTCAGATCTTCATCGTGATGATGCTCACCTCCCTCTCCGGCTACAGCATGGGTGCACTCGTCGTGCTCTGCTACTTTATCGTGGAGACCATAGGGGGCGACGATGGCTTTGCGCTCCATGCCTTCATACTGCTTGCCGCATCCCTCATAGCAAACCTGCCCATCTTCCGCAAGTGGTACAAAAGCCTGTGGAAGACTGCCATCACCGACAGCATCTTTATCCTTGTGGTAAGCGTTTCGCGGGGAATCGTGATAACTTTCCTGAGCAGGCTGCACCCACGGGAAATATCGCTCTATTTCTTCGACAGCACCGCCATATTGCCCTGCACGCTCACCTGCGTATGCTGTTACCTCTATTACAACGTGCTGCCGGAAAAAATCCGTATGCTCTTCTTTACCAGCTCCTATATGATAAAAGAGCTGGAAGACCTGCGGCAGGAAATAGCAAGGCGCAAGGGAGCAAAGATAAGCACGAAGATAAACACCCTCATCATCGGACAGGCAATCATCCTGATGATTGCCGCATTCGGCGTGGCAGACGCGCTCTTTTCGGGGGATTTCGGGCACTATATGGCGGATGTTTCCATGGACACGATAATCTTTGCCACCAAGCTCACCATCATCATGAGCATTATAGGCATTCCCATTATCCTGCTGTCCCTCGGCATATCCAACTCGCAGATTTCCCTGCCGCTCACCCTCATGGCGCGGACGGTGGATGTCACGTACAGCGGGGAAAACTTCAAGCCGGGTGCCCCGCCCATAGACATCCACTCGCTCAATATCCGCTCTAAAGACGAAATAGGCATACTCTACGACTCCCTCGTGCGGGCGGCGGACTTCCTTGCGGCATACATAGAAAACATAGAGCACGAAAAGCAGCTGCAGAATGACCTCGCCGTGGCAAAGGAGGCAAGCAAGGCAAAATCCCTCTTCCTCTCCAATATGAGCCACGAAATCCGCACCCCTATCAACGCGGTGCTTGGTCTGGACGAGATGATCATCCGTGAGAGCGCGGAGAAGCACATCGTGGGCTACGCGGTAGATATACAGAGCGCGGGCCGCAGCCTCTTGAGCCTGGTGAACGACATCCTCGATTTTTCCAAAATAGAGGCAGGCAAGCTTGAAATCATCCCGGTAGAATATGACCTCAGCTCTACAATCAATGACCTGCTCAATATGATCGAGGGCAAGGCGAAAAGCAAGGGGCTTGCCTTCAATCTCGACATAGACGGCACTCTGCCCCACCTGCTCATAGGCGATGACGTAAGGATAAAGCAGTGCGTGCTGAACATCCTGACGAATGCCGTCAAGTACACGGCAAGCGGTTCCATCACGCTGCGCATGGCAGGGCAGAAGGAGGACGATGAACACATTCTGCTCTCTGTGCACGTAGAGGACACGGGCATGGGCATAAAGGAGGAAGACATACCCAAGCTCTTCACCGCCTTCCAGCGCATTGAAGAGGAGAAGAACCGCAGCATAGAGGGTACGGGACTCGGCATAAACATCGTGCAGCAGCTGCTCGTCCTCATGGGGAGCAAGCTGGAAGTAAAGAGCGTGTACGGCAAGGGCAGCGACTTTTTCTTTACCGTCAGGCAGAAGGTTGCCGCGTGGGAAGAAATCGGCAATTTTGAAGAGACCTACCGCAAAAGCGCGGCGCAGGCAGCGGCATACCACGAAAGCTTCAGGGCGCCGGACGCTCAGGTGCTCGTGGTTGACGACACAAAGCTCAACCTGACGGTGGCAAAGGGGCTTCTAAAGCAGACGCAGATAGCCGTTGACACTGCGGAAAGCGGGCTTGAAACGCTGGAATTGATACAGAAAAAGCACTATGACGTCATCTTCATAGATCACCGTATGCCCGGCATGGACGGCATAGAGACGCTTCATGCCATGCAGGCGCTCGAAGCCAGCAGGAACAAGGGCGTGCCGTGCATCGCGCTCACCGCAAACGCCATCTCCGGTGCGCGGGAGATGTACCTTGCCGAGGGCTTTACGGACTACCTCACCAAGCCCATGGACAGCGTAAAGCTGGAAAAGATGCTCATCCACTATCTGCCGGAAGAGAAAGTTAAGCTCTGCAAAAAGGAAGAAAACGGTGCAGGCGAGGCTGCCCTCCCGCAGGACCTTGCTTCCATACAGGGCATCGACGTGCGTTCTGCGCTTGCAAACTGCGGCGGGGAGGACTTGCTGCGGAAAGCACTGCGGGACTTCCACGCCGCCATCGACACAAAGGCTTCCGACATTGCCCGCTATGCCGGGGAAAAGGATTTCAAGAACTACACGGTGCTCGTGCACGCGCTCAAAAGTTCTGCGCGGCTTATCGGCGCTGCGGAGCTGTCCGCGCTTGCGGCAGAATTAGAACAGTGCGGCGACAGGGAAGATACGGAAGAAATAGAGCGCAAAACGCCCGCCCTGCTTTCGCTGTATCAGGCATACCGGGAGCGGCTTGCCCCCTTTGCCCCACAGGACAGCGCGGCAAAGGAGCCGATGGAAAGCACCCAGTACCAGGCCGCCCTCAAAAACCTCGCCGAATGCATCCAAGCCTTCGATTTTGACACGGCAGATTCCATCATCGCGCTTATAGACAAGTACGCCGTCCCCGAATCAGAGCGCGAGCGCTACCGCGCTATAAAGGAAAAAGTCGCCGCGGTGGACCAAGCCGAGATCGGAAGAGCACACGTCTGA
>ERZ842401.4776-NODE-4776-length-15469-cov-12.118593_pt1 | contig 15469 bp, 13 predicted proteins | sample MGYA00521270_ERZ842401 | MGnify/ENA primary metagenome ERZ842401 (study PRJEB31892, sample SAMEA3878208) | bioreactor metagenome | biome: Moose rumen | place: Sweden | collected 2011-10 | study: EMG produced TPA metagenomics assembly of the PRJEB12797 data set...
CGTTGTGATGAAGAATGTCTTTGTTCTTGATACCGTCAAGGAAATACTCGTAAAAGCCGACAATCGATTTCATTTCCCTATTCTTCCGTTCCTTCCTTTCTTTCCGTTCTTGCTCCTTTCTGTCATAAACTTCCTTCATGACGATCTTTTCCACAGCTGCATTTAGCAGCATCGAGTTGAGAGCAGAATTTCCATCCTCCACCTCATAATGTACATCATCGATGTCAATGCCGTTGGCAATAACGTCATTGATGGAGGCCTCTATCAAGTCCAGTTTATCAGACAGTTCCTTACCGTCTTTAGTCTGGCGGAAAGTTTCCCATATCTTAGCAGACTTGTTCACTCGAATCCAAGTCTGGATATCCACAGGGATATTTGTACACACCAACGCACGTATCATTGGAGTTCGCTTGCGTACCTCTATATATAAGTTAGCACGTCCCTTCGTTTCCTTAGTCCTCAGAAAGTACTTTTTTGCCATCTTAATCTTGTTATAAATATCGAGTGCAAAGGTACAAAAAAGTTTTTAAATTGATGGAACATTGATGGAACATTTTTAAGTTTTTATGAATTCTTTTGAACACTCAAATTTTTAATAATCTTTATAACATACTGATATACAGTATTCTATGTGTGTTTTCTAAAAATCTTAGAAATTCATAATGACGGTTCGAGTCCGTCCGGGCACCCAAAAGTTAAAGTCCTGTAGGTGAATAACTTACGGGATTTTTCTTTCTCAGACATTTCAAAGTTGTAGGCACATTGTAGGCACATTGGAATCTGTTTTTAATTACATAATTTAAACTTCACTCCCTAAAATCCTATTTTGCGATGACGTTCGTAAGGAATTGAGCAAATATCTTCTGCTGTAACCTCTCGATCCAGTTTCCCATCTTGTACGTAGCGCATGGCACGTTTTATATAAATATGCTCAATCATATTCTTAACCGAACGAGCATTAGCCCATGAGGTTTTGCTTGTCGAGTCCATTGTAAGAGCAAGTTCCTCACGGAAACAGGCCAATCCATCCAACGAGAAGGTGTGTCCAACAGATTTCAGATAGCGTATGCAATCTCTACCAACTCGTCTTGTGTATAGTCCTTGAACTCGAAACGGTTCACAAAACGACTATACAGACCAGGATTCTGTTTAATCATTTGGTCTAGTTTATCCTTGTATCCACAGATGACGACCGCAAAGTCCTTATTCTTATCATCTGCAAGGGCTGGTAAAAGTAGAGGTAGCACCATTTTGTTGGGATCATCACGGTGAGAACCTTCCAACAGATATGCTTCATCAAACATTAGAATGCTTCCCTTGCTCATTTCAAGGAGTTGGGCAACTATTTGTTCGGTCTCCCCGAAATACTCACAGGCAAGTGTATTCCTGTCAGCAACCACAACGTGTCCTTTACTAAGCAATCCAGCCTCCTTAAGAAGCGAACCATAAAGGCGGCACACAGTGGTCTTACCTGTGCCAGGATTTCCGTAAAAAACAGAATGAAGGAAAATCTGCAATACAGGGAGATGGGGCGTCTGCCGAATACATGCCTTATTGTACTCAGCAAGAGATTTGAACTCCAATAAACGTTGTTTGATTTCATCACATCCTACAAGTTTTTTGAATTCATTAGTAGGATGAGACAGTGGCCGTAGGACTTCTACACGCTTACGATTCTTACCAACTACAATCTCACCGGCAGGATAACCTTCTCCAATAGGGGCTATTCGGCGAAAGAAGGGTTCGACTTCTACTATTTGGTCATCAGAATCCACAAATATAGATTCCTTATCCCTACATAAATCAATGATTCCTACGCATCTGTCAAGGCTCCAAGGATAATCTTTGATGATTGGCAAAGCATTTGGCTCTCCCTCGCATCGTACAGGAAGAGATGGTACAGCATCATCGTCAGTATTGTCTTGAACCAGTATATGATAATTGTATCCATTCTTCACCTGATAGAAACTCATCTTATAGTCACTACAACGGAAAAGCCAATTGTCCTCGTCCGTCAGATTCTGAGTAAATTGTTTGTTTGTCATTATCTGTTCTCCTATTTTTATTATTAAGCGAAACGTTCTCGTTTGTGATAATCCTTTCCTAAGTAAGGTACTCATACAAGTTCCTAATTCTCTTATGCTGGTGTGTGTTGACGAGACTCATTTCGGGAATATAGTCTAATGATGTCCAAAGACTTATTTCTTTGTCATGCATTGACTGCAACTCTTTGATGTACGAAGAAACAGTTGCCCTGTTTTCATTTGATTCAATTTTTGAAAGACCTTCTATGAGCCTTTCCCAAAACGATACGTTGACACAGGTATCTTCATTTTTAATACGGATAATTGTAAAACCATTATCATCAAAGACCTGATCCTTCTTCTCATCACGGTCAATTTGTTTATGCCCATTATGATACCCACCATCTATTTCAATGATAATGCGCTCATTAAGGAGAACAAAATCAGGATAGTAGGCTGTATCACAGCCCTCAAAGGCGATGGGATAGTTCCTTTTCATTCTGGTTTTCATTTTTTCAGGGAAATACCAATATGCAGTATCTTCTTCTTTTGTCCGCGAAGAAAGTTGCTCTTTTGCGTATACCATTTCTTGAGATGTTAGTGCTCTATACTTCATTACGATAAAAGTTTTATTGTTATAATACCGCTGCAAAGATAGTTGATCTTAGTCATACTTCCAAATAGCAAAGAATAAAAACGAATGATTTTAATCATACTTAACAAATAAGACATTTGTATGATGATAATATTAAAAGAATTTAATAATGTATGTGTTTATTATTGCATTTCGATTGTTTTGCTTATTTTTGCAGTCGTAAATCAAAATCATACATACATGGATGTCAAGACAGTGATAAAAGAAAAAGGATGGACTATTGAGCGGGTTGCAGCTGAGATGGGAATAACACGTGTTACCCTGTCTCAAAATCTTAGCCGGAATCCCACGGTCAACACATTACAACGAATCGCTGCTGTCATTGGTTGTAATGTAGGTGACTTCTTTCGTGATGAACTTTTAACATCCCCCACGACTGACATCTGCCCTCATTGTGGCAAACCAATTATTATTAAGACAGAACTATTAAAAGAATAGGTATATGTGACTCATCACTAGTGTCTCTTAATATATGTTAATCAAATTTGAAGTCGATATAGAGTTGGCCATCATCCGGCTTTCCAGTCTCTCTGAGGGGCTGGAGAAGATCGCCGATGCTGTCCGTGGTGAGTGCAGACTTGCCCAGGATGCGCATGACTTCAAAGACTGGCCTGCTAATTTTGAGGTCGTGCTCGATGATGGCAATGAGACAATATGTGATGATGGCAACGTGTATCTGTATCCGAACGGCATTTTCGGATTCTCCCCAGAAACGTTTGACCTGAAGATGCTGCTTAATCCACTTGAAGAACAGTTCCACCTGCCAACGATATTTGTAAAGCAGGGCGATGTCCTTTGCACTGAGGAAGAAGTTGTTCGTATAGTACGTAAAGGTACGGTGCAGGTCGGGTGCGTAGTAGACAATCCTTCTGACGATGCCAGGGTACTTCTCCAGATTCTCCTTCTTCGTGAAGCGGATGCTCTGGTCTTTGAGCACATTGTCTTCGCCTTCAAGCAGGCTCTCGCCATCGACAATCTCGTATGCAGGCTTTCCCTTCTCCCTGATAATGAAGAAGGCACCACAGACATGAATCTGATAGAGTCTGGCGAGGTCAAAGTAGCCTCTGTCAAACACATAGCAGGCCAGGGCTTCGTATGTGAACCAATCCATGGAGTTGACATCATGGACCTTTGCGTTGGTAATCCTGTAAAACACAGGAATCTCCGTGGCGATGTCAATCTGGGTGTGGATCCTGATGCCCGACTTTGTGCTTCTGAACTCTGCCCATCTGAACACGGACATACAGAGGTCGATAGTGGTGGAGTCGATGGCATAGAACCTGCCATGAAGTTCGAACTCCTTCGTGATACGTTTGGATTGGGCAATGGCAACCATGTGAAAGGCAAACTCCTCAAAGATGTGATGGTCTCTGAGAGAATTGGCCTTCGACAGCATCTGTCTGTTGATGGGCTGATGGCCAAAGCCGAGGTGTTTGGACTTTCTAGCATGAGCAATCGTAATATCTGTGAGTTCCCTGAGGCTTCCGCAGCCCATGAGCTGACCGAACATCAGGACCAGCAAGTGGTTCCAATGAGACATCGACCAGCCCTTGGTCCTGTCGTTGTACTTGGCGAGTATTCGCCTGAACTGCCTCTGAGGGAGGAACTGTACTATCTGTGCAAAAACGAATGTCCCTATATGCATATCTGCTCCGATTTTGAATCGGATGCAAAGGTAAGCATTTCAAAACCCGGACAGGGTATCGGAGGGCTAAAACGTTGTGCATGAGAATATTAATTTCGAATTTAAACAATTTTAAGAGACACTAGTGGTGACTCATATCAAATTGCGGTACGACCAGAATGGATCGTACCGCAATTGTTATCTTACACTATTGCTGCTTATTTTATAGTGAAGAAAAAAGCCCCCTGAGACAAGATCGAGATATCAAAGTTCTGTAGGTCTTTATCGTTTGAGTCTTTGCTCAATTGCTTAAGATACTGCTCAACCTCTGGATCACGGATGATGAAAGCATACTCTCCTGGTTCTGCATTAATAGTAACATCAAGAGCCGTCACATGGCCGATTTTACGGGTGTTTGATGTAAGCTTCACGTCCTTGGCCGCAGGAATAGTATTTGTATACATGAACTTATCTTTATTCTGGCGCATCTTCAGGAGTTTTCCAAGCTTAAACTGGAATTCCATCTTGTCAATAGCCTTAAATAGTTCGTCGTCAGATAGTTTCTGATTTATATTTGCATCAATATAGCCTTCGTTTACAAGCCGCTTGCTGACATAGTCTATCAACTCACTCTGCTTATAGCTAATTTTGGAATACATATACTCCATATACCGACACCCTATCCCCTTGTGTACCTTGAAAATAAAGATATTACTGGGATCAATGGGGTCTGTAAAGTCTGCTAACTTGCGCAGCACAAACTCATTGACTTTAAGTTCTTGGATATTCGTTTCGAGGTTTGAATACAGCGTAAACTTTGCAACACCATTGAACTGCACGTCAGCGTGTCGATTATTATATATCATATAGTTTTGAACGCTATCAATAACCTCCCTATCAGCAAGTGGCTTCTTTAGGAAAGCAGTCCAGTCTTGCACATATTGCTTTATCCCATCTTGTCCTAAATCAGGTATGGGCCGCTCGTCTGTAATAGATTCTGGTTTTGTGATGGCCAAAGGTTTCAAGCCATTGGGCAGATGGGCAAAAGCGCCAATTGAGTCGTTCAGGGCTTCCATACCCTCGTACTCAAAGGTTGTTCCGTACTTCTCGTTGAGATAGATCGCTTCGTCCATAGTCAGTTGGCGGCCTTCTGCCACTACTTTCTTATATACAGGGTCATCAGAAAATCCTGCCGTCTTTTGGGCGTTAGCATAAGATTCTTGGAACTCCTTGTCATCAAAATCAATTTCGGAGGCTTCGAGCATCTTTCTTGAAACTTCTTCTTGGGACATGCCACCAAACTGCTCATCCATATATTTCTTTAAAGCGACGGTATCATCCTGCAATTCCATCATCCTCTTTAAAATGGGGTTGCGGTCATACACTTCCTGCTGTGCTTTTGCCACCGCTTGTTTAAATTCCACACTGGTAGTGTCAATCTCGACATCCTTGTAGATGTCTTTCACTTTTTTGTTCCCCCATTCTTCTTGAGCTTGTTTTCTTGCCTTTTGCGCCTGTTTAGCGGCTTTGGCACCCTTATAGATTTTACTCAGAGTGCCGAATTGAGCATGGCTTGTTGTCGTAGACAATGCCAAGACAAACAAAATTGATAGTAAATGCCTCATATTCATATTCTTATTTTTTGCTTATCTTTTGTATTTCATCGTGATGCCTGTCGATTCCAGAACACTCCCCTCTTCCAGAACAAGAGACTTCTCAGTTAATGTTTTTATCATATAATGAGTCCCCTCTTCTGATGACTGCATCGCCTTCATTAATTCATTAAGTTTTAATCGGACATTCATAGCAATATCCTCGTCATTAGCATCGGTATTGTTATAAGTAACTCTTGCACCAATAATTTCCCCGTCGATATTCTTTGTTTCCTCATACATGTCACTCGCTGAGAATACAATTATCTCACCTGTTTCCTGGAACTTAATAGAGCCTTCAGCACTCCATCTTAGCCCAGATTGGCTACACGTTATATCCAACTTCATTAAACCACTTTCTGTATATGTATTGTCTGTGGTATAGGATTTCTTACTATCAACAGTTACTGTCGTTTGAATAAGCCATCCGTCTTCACTATTCGTTTCTGAGACGGAATTAATGCCTGTCCATGGCGCTTTCGCCAATTTGCCGAGTGTTTCTTCTTTTTCCTTTTTGAGAGCATCTCCCATGCCGCTAAATAGTTCTGGAGTGCCTTTTCTAGTTTTTTCTCTCGCACATTGCTTAATTCCTACAAAAATACCAGCTATCACTCCACCTAATGCCATATAAAGGACATACTCGCCTACCGTATGCAATACTTTGTTCTTCCAGTTGGAACCTCCCGTATTGAAGTCTTTCTTGGTGTTAATGGTTTTGGTGCCATTTTGTGGATTTTGATATCTCTCGTTCGACTTGGACGCTTCTATGTCTGATGTGGAATCGCCAAAATGAGTCGGTTCTTTGCAGTATGGGCATATTTCAACATCGACATCTATCTGCTCACCACATACAGGGCAAGTCTTTTTCTCCTTTTCAGGCTCTTTCGTCTCCAACCACTCGCCGCAGTGCTTACACTTCTTTGCTACGGCAAGAATTTCTTCCCCGCAATACGGGCATCGTTTTGTTTCTTCCATAATTATTCTACTCCCATTGTTTTTAATGCCTTTGTTGCTTGATCATAACCTTGTGCAGCAGAACGTCGCATCCACATGATGGCAGTGTCACGATTCTTCTCGACACCGACACCGTCCCAATAACAGAATGCGATATTATGTTGAGCGTATTTATTCCCTTTTTCTGCTGCCGCCAGATAGTAGGAGGCTGCTTTGTGCATGTCTTTAGTGCAGCCTTTTCCTTGTGCGTACATATTGCCCATTTTGTTCAAAGCAGCAGGATCACCTGTCTTTGCCGCTTTCTCATAATAATAGAAAGCAGTTTCAAGGTCCTGTTCTACCCCGATTCCCTTTTCGTAACTCTCACCCAGACTCAAATACTCTTCTGAGTCATAGTCCACATCTACAGCATTATCTGCTTTTGGCATCTTTAGGTCCTCTGGTACAGGCTGAGGACGCACAATTTCCTTCTTTTGATATACAGTTCCATCCTCATCTTCTTCTGGCTCAGCAAAATTGATAACAGGGTCTGCTTTCGCTATAACCTCTTCCTTATTGTCCTTGTTATGATGGTTAGATGCAATGGCATACCATCCCAAGGCAACGATAAGGATGATAAGAGGAATGGCTATCACCCATTTTCTCGACGATGTTTTCCATATCGGAACATCTCGTGGTTCTGCTGGAGCGACAGTCTCACGTTTCTTGTCCAACCACTCTCCGCAATGCTTACACTTTTTCGCTACGGCTAAAATTTCCTCACCGCAATAGGGACATAGTTTCTTCTCTTCCATATTGTCATTCTTTTAGAAAGTTCTTAATCAGATTCATTGGTACGCCTAAATTAAAATCGTCATTAAGACTGAATTTTGCATAGTTCACACCTCTTAGGGTTCCATCCTCGTCAAATACTGGACTCCCAGAAGACCCTTGCATGGATTTGATGTCATATACCAGTCTCTCACCATCAGGCATCTGCATAATCTTTCCATCTGTCATTTGGGCATCAATGCCTTCCTTCGTCATGGCCACTTGCAGTCCGTGATTATATCCTATCATGTAGAGTTTCTGGTGCATCTTAAGTTCGTCTGCTTCCACCTCCTCCATTGGTGTCTCACCAAAGACTATCTGGTTGAAGTAATCACCGAAAGACTTGGACTCTTTCTCTTTCATCACCATGCCTGATACGTCGAATACGTGGGCATGCTCAGGTGTCTGTTTTTTCTTCAACTGAATGATGGCCAAATCTGCATTTTCACGTCTTGAAATCTTGCGGACAACACAGGGATTGTCTTTCAAAAAGTCGTCGAAGTCCTCAACATGGGTACTATTATAGGCAATGCCCAGTTTCGAGTATGTCTTTATCTTGATGGCTCTCGGATTCGAGTTTGCTGAAATGAAGTTGCACCAGTCTCGCCAGTCGTTGAATCGTTGCTCTACATTGGCCATAACAAGATTGATTCTCTGTAGTAGTTCCTGGTTAGACACATAGACGTTGCCAAAGAAATCTTGGCTGTAACATTCCCTCTTCTTCTCTTCCAATTCTGCATAGGCCTGCCTTGCCATTTCCATAGAGTCAAGGTAGGTCTGACGTTCCCGTCGAAGGGATGCGACAATCTTCTCTTGGGCTTCAAACTCATCCACCGCCACGTCCACGACATGTCGATTCGTCATAATGTCGCCCTTGCTGTCTATGAAGAATCCCGTTCCGAACATTCGATTACAGTTACGCTTGATGAGTTCCTCGTCTGTGGTTATATTTACGGCATCACCACTTTCATCAAGTCCTGTCATGTACATCGTCTGGCCCGTAGGGAGTGTCAGCGAGTGATACGATTCGCAATAGATAAGTACAACGCCTGACGCATAATCGTCAAACAGTTGTTCTGGGGTTTTCTTTGTTGGCTCTGATTTGCAACCAACCAGCATTGACGTGACAGTTAATAGCTGAATCCCTATCATAAGTAGCTTTCTCATACGCTTTTGTTTTTAGTCTTAATCCTTATTCTCGGGCACAAAAGAAGCGTGAACCACTTCGCATCCTTATTGCTGGGGCCTGAGAAATCCCAAAAGTACAAGACACGATAATAGCAGTCCACGCAAAACGTGGAAGCTAATTACGCTGTCGTCTGTAAGCGTCCAAAAGTTGGTTTTGCCCTTTTAGGGCGAGCATCCTGCGATGCCCACCAACAGTTGGATTGATTAAATTTTGTGATTTATTAATATCGTCTTAACCCTATAGTCATCGGAAGCAAGTTTGCATAGTCCGTTCGCCCATGCTTCATTTCCAATATGACTCGTCGGAAATATTCTCTGAAGGAGATACCCGCCTGCTTGCAGGTTTCTATAAAGGTGTTATAGATGGCAGAGTTTACCGCTCCCTTCGTACTACAGTAGAATAAGGAATTCTTCCTTTGTACCGTCTGTGGCCTGATGGCCTGCTCTGCTGCACAGTTGCTAATGGCATACTCACCATCCTTGCGGTAGGCGAAGAGGTTGTCCCAGAAATCGTGCAGATAGTTCAGTGCCCGCCACATCAGGTCTGACACCTGGTCTTCACCTTCTGCCAGCAGCTTCTCCATACGTTCCTTCATCCTGTCGATGATTCCCTGGGTGTAGCTGTCATTGCGCATCTCCTTTATCTGTTCTGCAGAGAGCCCCTTGGTCTTGTAAAGACGCTCGCGTCTGTAAAGCTTTCCAACCTCTGTCACGAAGAACTGGGCTTTCTTGCATCCCTGGTTAAGGGCCTTCTTAGCCTTGGCCCAGAAGTGATCCATGCAGCAGAGGTGCTCGATGTCCATCAGCTCCCCGTCAAGATAGGTATATACATTATAGCCGTCGCTCTGCAGTGACTTGATCTTTGCATCACCCAGGAAATCGATAAGCACATTACGCCCGCGACCTCCCTCATGCTTCACGCCATTCATATCGGTAGTATCCTCATAAAAGAAGATGACTATACCAAGGGCACGGTTCACAAGACACCACATATAAGTCTTCCTGTGCCCGAAATGGGTCTGGTATCTGCACCAGGTTTCATCCACATTGACATTCGCACCTTCCTGCAGGGCCACTTCCTTCAGGGCGGGTATCAGTTTGTTCAGCTGTATGGCACCCTTGTCAGCCCAGTTAATGAGATTCTGGCGACAGGTATCCCAGTTCATGTCCTTCAGGCGTCCCTTTGATTCGCGATATGCAGGTGTAGCCATCTGATAACGATTGAAGATCAGCCATGAGAGCAGGCTGGCTGTCACACCGGTACCAGGCACAATCTCGTCATAGATGCCTGACGTCTCATCATCCTCACACGGGATATAGACCGTCCTGATCTTGCCGTCGGGATACTTCACCTTATAGCGTTCGAAGTGGTGCTCCTCTATGACGCATTTCAGGTCGCGCACCACCTTGGGTTTAAGCTTCTTAATGACAGTGCATCCCTCTGGCAGCTTGGTCAGATCGCACTTATGTTCTATAGGAGTACCTACCACATGCTTGTTGTAGGTGCAGCCCTCACGACTGGGACCATGATAAATCGATTTCACCTCTTGCTCCGTAGATGCATCTTCTGTTTCAGAGGACTGTGGCTGACCACCGCCGTTATTGACAGAAGCCTTGCCACCCATGTCATCCCTGCCGTCATTCTTACCCTTAACCACCTTGTTCTTCCCGCTACCCTTCAGACTCCTGGATGTGCCAAAATGCTCTGAGTTCAGGACTCCCAGACGCTCATTGGCCGTCTGCAACTCGCGGGTAAGTTTCAGCACCTTATCATTAGCCTCCTTCAGTTCACCAGTCATCTTCTCAAACTGCTGCCACATCTTCCTGCGTTCATCCGACTCGAGCTTTGCGGTAGCATTGGCCTCCTTCAGCTGTCTTGCCATCTCGTCTAGCGACTCCTGCATGGCTGCCTGCTGCTGGCGGTTCTGCTCCTTCTCCTCCATGTACTGCCCATACAGGAAACGGATATAGTTGCGAAGCTCTTCCATCGTTGTCATACCTTCAGACGGGTCGTATGGAGCAGCCGGCTTCTTCTCCAGCTCCTCCATACGCTTCTGATGAAGCACTCTTTGGGTCAGTTCGTCTATTTCCATATCCTTTGTAATCCTCTACAAAGGTACTAAAAATATCTGAAACTACCAAATAATATTTCATCTAATTATCTGATTATCAGTTAATTAACGTTAACTCAAAAATTCCCCAATCAGCTGATTCTCAACGTCTTGATTACTGGTGCCTGAAGTACTGCAACCAAATCCTTCCAGTCTATGCGGTAGGCTCTCTCACCATCACCAGTGAACTTTACCTGTACAAACCTATAGCCATCTACAAAGGTCTTCTCGTGCAAATAGTAGGCATGGTTCTCATAATGGATCATGCGCACCCTGCGACAGTTTCTCGACATGAAGATATATACATCACCGTTCAGGGGATCGCGGTGGTACTTGTTACGTACTATCTCAGCTACTCTGGGAGCCTTACAGCGCATATCGTGGAAATTTGGAAGGAAATAGAACTTCTTCAGTCCGGAGAGTGTCAACATAGCCCCTCCAGTTTCTCTACCAGCGTTTTCAGCCCCTGGTAGTCTAAGCCGACCTTGCGAAGATGAAGTCCATCGCTGGTCTGAATTGTAACCTGTATACCCTCCGGTTCTGCCTTGCGGCCCCTTCGCCTTGATGACTTGAGCGTAGGCTCGTCATCAGGAATGTTCTCAATCTCAACCCGGCCAACAGCCTGGTGAGTCTTGCGAAACCACTTGTCAAACTCTTCATAGGGCACACCATTCTTTTCGCAGAATGAATTAATGGACTCCTCCTCAGGGACTCCCTCCGTCTGGTACAGGAACCAGAGCTTTTCAAAATCCTTGCTACTGAACATAATTGAAAAATTTAAAATTCAGTGCAAAGGTAAGTTTTTATCTTAATCGCCGCAATACGCCATTTTTGGACGCTTACGCTATGTTACCATACGCAGTTATTGTTTTGAGGGTTCTACATTTATTGTTTATCCTCAGCCGTCAATAGGCCAAGGAATTCTCTCAGTTTTAGCACAAGGATTTGAGGAAAGGTTATCTCCTTCAACACATCGAAATGCTTGTCGTCGGATACGATATAGGTAGCATTTGCAGCAAAAGCGCAATCCACGAACTTGTCATCGTCGTGGTCGGCTTCAATCAAACGGAAATTGAAATGATGAGATATATACTCCACATTCTTGCTCTTCAGCAACAGGTCTATGACATTTCGGGCTACAATGGCCGAAGTCTTCTGCTCTATGATTTCCTGATATTCATCGAGGATGGCATCCGACACGCAGAGGACATACTTACCCGTCTGAAAACCTGCCCATACAGGATAGAACTCACTATGGCGGGATAGCGAGGCAATGAGGCAATTGGTATCGAGAACGATCTTTTTAACGTAGACATTATAGGGGGTTCTAAGATGTTCTTTCAAGGTCTCTTCAATCTTTTTTTGACTCCACTTGCCCTCTTGCCAGAGGCGTTCCATCTCCTCGTCAACTTTCTGTGCATAGTATTTACACACCAAATCGTTCAACTCCTTTACCTCCTCTTCCGTAGTGAAGTGGGATAAGAGACGGAGGAAATCCATCTGAGCCTGATTCAAACCTGCATTCTGCGTCATATCAACTTCCTTAATTATGCAATTTCGACTGCAAATATAGGCAATATTTCCGAAACGGCCAAATAATCTTGCATTTTCTTTTTCAAATGAGTAGCCTTGCGATGATTTTTGAGTCATACATCCAAAGAATTGTCCCTACGATTATACGAGCCTATTGATAGAAAAATTTTGTTTATAGTTTTTGCCTACATTGCTTACATTAAAATGTAACTACTTGGTAATCAAGATGTAATTTAGTGTAAGCAAATGAAAGTAGTGTAAGCAAATCAAAAAGTGAGAACAATAACAATGGAGTTTTGAGACGGCTTCCTGGCTTTTTGAACGGCATCCGCTCGGAGTTTAAAGGCTTCTAACTGAATGTCCCAAGGGCTGGGACTACTTGTCCCATGGCATGGGACATTCGTAGGGAACCGCTTTTCATCGCTAAAGCATTGCCTTAGAATCAACAGGAGCCTCCAATTTGACGGCAGAAGGCTCTTGGCAAATGACAGAAGGCTCTAGAATACGGCTGGAGGCTCCTAATTGATTACGGCGAGTTGGTAGCATGGTTGCAGCAAGGTTGAAGCGTGGTTTTGAGAAAACCTGCTTCCGATATTTGCTTGATATCCAATAATGTAGAAGGAAAGAAGCAGAGGAAGCAAGGTTTTGTGGTTATTTAGAATTGTGCATAGTCGTTTTTGACAGAATGAATGAAAAATGATACATTTTTCTGTAAAAATGGTGTGTATATCCGAAAAAATGTGTATATTTGCACCTTGTAAGGATATGCCAATAAGAGATTAAGAATAGATATAATTAACCCAAAACCATTAAAAAAAGTATAGCGTATGGCATACACAGAGACTAAGACGGTGGGCTACGGCTCACGAGTGGGTAGTTCGTTCCGTGGGATCGGAGCGGGCTTTATGATGTTCCTCGCAGGTACGGCCCTGCTGTGGTGGAATGAGGGACGAGTAGTGAAAACGGACAAGATGCTCAATGAGGCTGAGTCGAAGACGGAGGCGCTGGAGACCATCGACCGCGTTGACCCGGAGATGAACGGCAAACTGGTCTATGCCTTCGGACTGGCCGACACGAAGGACTCGCTGCAGGACACGCAGTTCGGCGTGGGAGCAACGGCCATCAAACTGAAGCGACAGGTGGAGTACTACCAGTATGTGGAGGAAAGCCACTCGGAGACGAAGGACAAACTGGGCGGCAAGCAGGAGACGGTGACCACCTATACCTATAAGGAGGCCTGGACGAGCAGCCCCGTGCAGTCGAGCCAGTTCCACGATCCTGCCTATCAGACGAAGAACTATGTGCTGAACACGGCTGAGTCGGACAGTTGGCAGGCAGAGAAGGTGACGTTTGGTGCGTTCGTGCTCAGCGAGAATCAGATACGCAGTATCAGCGGCGACCAGCCCGTAGACCTTACCATCGACTCGGCCCGCATCGAGGCCTGGCAGAAGGATATCCGCCAGACGCTGCGGGTGAAGTTCGGCGGCAGTACGGAGAACATCAATGCCGTACACGTCAGCCAGAACCAACTCTACTTCGGTATCAATCCGTCGTCGCCCAATATTGGTGATGTGCGCATCACCTGGACGAAGGTGCTGCCTGCCAAGGTGACGATCATCGCCAAGCAGACGGGCAATACGTTTACCAACTTCAAGGCCAAGAACGGCAAGACGTTCTCGACGCTTCAGATGGGCGTGCGCGATGCAGAAGAGATCTATCAGGGGGCTCACGACAGCAACCACATGATGATGTGGATCTTCCGCATCATCGGTATCGTGCTGGTTATCAGTGGCCTGAAGGGTATCTTCGCCTTCATCGAGACCATCCTCAAGGTGGTGCCCTTCGTGGCCAATATCATCGGATGGGGTGTCGGCGTGGTCTGCACCGTTATCGGCATCGCCTGGTCGCTGATCATCATCGCCATCGCCTGGCTGTTCTATCGTCCGATCATCGGCATTGCCCTGCTGGCCATTGCCGGATTCCTGGTATGGGTGTTCGCCTTCAAGGGCAAGGACAAACTGAAGGAACTGGCAGCCAATGCCAAGAAAAAAGAACCTGCACCTGCTCCAGTGGCAGAATAATCCGTTGACGTATGAAGAAGATTTTGCTTTCAATAGTGATGTGTCTGTGCGCCCTCTGTGGCGTACAGGCACAGACCATTCAGAACGGTTCGAAGTGGTGGGACGGCAGCGTGCTCTATACAGCCACGATTGAAGCAGATGGAACTGTGCAGATGAAAGGTATCGGCCCGCACGAGGGTGGATTCAACTTCGAACTGTCGAAGGTAAACGGCAAGCAGGGACAATATGAAATCACCTCCTACGGCATCGATGTCATTCTGCCTGTCAGAGGTCATGTTGGCTCCACCGTGAACTATATCCGTCAGGAGGGTATGAATTTCCTCGCTATCCGTAAGGACAACGGTGACGTGTGTCATACGCTGGTGCTCACTCCCGATAATCTTGACAACTGTGTCGCACAGGAGAAGTGGGCTGAGGAGCAGCCTGTGAGCGATATTATCACGGGTATGCTGCTGAACACGACCTACCTGAGCCAGTTTGCGAAGCCTCAACTGCGCCTGATGCGCAATGAGATCCTGGCGCGTCACGGCTGGAAGTTCCAGTCGCAGGACCTGCGCGACTTCTTCGAGACGCAGCCTTGGTATAAGCCTGTGGCCAATAACAACAGCATCAAACTGAACATCATCGAGCAGACCAATGTACAACTTATTAAGAGCGAAGAGGCCGTGCCCGATGATGAGCGTGGCTACTTCCCCAAGCCCGAGGACTTCCCCGGTGGACTGGCTGACGACGGACGCGGACCGGACGAGATCGACGGCGAAGAGGTGTACGTGGTGACCAACGAGGCCGACTTCATCGCCAACCTGCGCCCGGGCCGTACGGTGTATATCGCCGACA
>ERZ842401.4777-NODE-4777-length-15469-cov-5.466589_pt1 | contig 15469 bp, 16 predicted proteins | sample MGYA00521270_ERZ842401 | MGnify/ENA primary metagenome ERZ842401 (study PRJEB31892, sample SAMEA3878208) | bioreactor metagenome | biome: Moose rumen | place: Sweden | collected 2011-10 | study: EMG produced TPA metagenomics assembly of the PRJEB12797 data set...
TCGTCTTCTGGAGAGATAAACTCTGTGTCCATTGGATAAACTCCTAAACTTTAGAATATAAGCCGACAAGTCGGCATAGGAACAGCGGGACAGGAATGAATTCCGATGTCCGTTCCTTATGGATACAGCGTAGCGGATATGGGGAGTGGAAGTCAAGAGGGATTTTAAAAAAAGAACGGAAAAAAATAAAAAAAGATGAAAAATTCCTAAGATAGGGAGGGAATGTACCCCCCGCCCCCCGGTCAAGGACCGAAGCCTAAGATGGCCAGAAAAAAAAAACGAAAAAAGTTGCAAAAACTACTTAACAAAAGATAGGGGGGGGGTACAGTACTAAGTATGAGGCGGGGCCTTCAGGCTCCGGCGCATACTTAGTACTGTAAGTTGTTTTTCCAAAAGCGATGCTTTTGGAAAAACAACTTGTTCAGAATTACCAGAGACCTTATGCAATAAGGTCTCTGGTAATTCTGACAGTATTTAGAAGCTGTAATGTATTCCGTTATAGCTTCGATAAACATTAGCTTCTACTAAGCCATATCTGTGATTGCGGAACGGGGCGGGGAAGCGTCCTTCCTCTTTTTCCTTGTGCGCTTTGTGCCATGTCTGTATTGGAACTGCCGGTGTTCTGAATAAGGTACTGGCGGTGTAATTATTCGGGAATACCGTAGAAAAAGCGTGCCCTTGTCGGAATATAGAAAATGCAGTCCCTGCGTGCAACCTTTTCTTTTTTGTTCGGTCCCCTGTACCATCCCGTCCTCCACCGTTGGCGGCATAGGGCGGAATTCAGGCTCCACAGGCAGGTCCTGCGTGAGTCGCTCGCCGTTATGAGGCGGCACAGGGCTGATTTTTCATCAGGCGGCCCTCCTTCCGGAAACAGGGGCAGGACGGCAATACAGGTGCATGTCTTTTATACCGACCTGCTCCCTGAGTTCTACGGGCACCTGAAAGGAATCTCGGCTCCCTATGACCTCTTTGTTTCAACGGATACGGAAGGAAAGAAATCATTTATAGAGGCTTTTTTCAGGGAGCATCTGCTCTCTGGAAATCCCCGGATTACAGTGCAGGTGTTTGAGAACAGGGGGCGCGACGTGTACCCCTTCCTCGCGCAGCTCCACGGTATATATGACGGCTATGAATATGCCGCCCATTTCCACACGAAGAAATCCCTGCATACAGATCTGGGGGATTACTGGCGGAAAAGCCTGCTTGAAATCCTTATTGGCGATGGCAGTGCCTTTGATGAGGCAGTTGCATTTTTAGATGCACATCCAGAGTGCGGGCTGCTTCTCCCCCATATCCCTAAAAAAAGAAGGGGCTGTTATGCCGTGGCAAAGACGGATGAGTGGAATGATGCGGCAACGGGAGACTGCCTTTCCCTGTTCGACGTGAAGCCTGATGCATTCCGCCTGCGCGATTATGAGTTCCCGATAGGGACGATGTTCATAGCGAGGACAGAGGCGGTGAGGCAGGTCTTCGCATATAGTTTTTCCGCGTCTGACTTCCCCGACGAGATGGGGCAGGTGGAGCACACACTGCAGCACGCATTGGAGCTGGTATGGCATCCCGTGTGCGGGGCGAACGGATTTGATTTCGCGGTGATGTAATCGCATGGCAGGGGAAAAGAATATGGCGTTTGAGTTCAAGAAGTGCTTTATAGAAGGAACTGAAATAGCGGGCCTGTACGAGATACAGCCGAAGGTATACGGCGACGCGCGGGGATATTTCTTCGAGGTGTACAGCGAGAAGGATTTTGTCGAGGCTGGGCTGGCGATGAAGTTCGTACAGGACAACCAGAGCTGTTCAACAAAGGGCGTGTTGCGTGGTCTGCACTTCCAGACGAGGCACCCGCAGGGGAAGCTTGTGCGGGCGGTCAGCGGACGCGTGTATGACGTGGCTGTTGATTTGCGCAACAGCTCGGCGACCTTCGGTAAGTGGTACGGCGTGGTGCTGGACTCGGAAAGGCAGAACCAGTTCTATATACCCGAGGGCTTCGCGCACGGCTTCCTCGTGCTGAGCGATACGGCGGTGTTTGCGTATAAGTGCACGGATTTCTATGACCCGCAGGGGGAGGGCGGGCTGATGTGGAATGACCCGATGCTGGGAATAGACTGGGAGACCGTCGCACCGGGAATTACGCCGATTCTGTCGGAGAAGGACGGGAGGCATCCGGGGTTTGATGCGGAAACGAAGTATTTTGCTGCTGACGGTAATATGACTTTCTGATGACAGCGATGACTGGAGTACCTTACTTCTTAAGTGCATATTTTGTACTGCGGCCATTTCCCGTTATTTGGACAAAGCCCTTCTTTGCAAGGGAGGACATCGTTCGGATAACCTTGTCTTTTGAAAATCCTGTCGTGGCGGCAATTTCGCTTGAAGAAAGAAGCCTGTTTTCTGACAGGACGGAAATGACTTTCTGCTCTGTTTCAGAAATCGCTTCTTTTGCGGAAAGTACTGGAAGCAAGACTTGGATTGAGTTTTCGTCAACAATGAATTCTGGCTTCATGACAGAATCCTTGTAGGTGGCTTTGATTCGTCGGACGAAAAAAAACACGTTGCATTTTCATTTCGTACTGCTCTCTGCTATTGACGTTTGAGCTATAGTGTGTAGGTAATAAAAAATGCTTTTTAATTCATGTTTACGGAACAAAATGTGGAAAACAAATCTGGGTTACTGGAGAAGAGTTGGAAATCAATCTTTCTGAAAGAGGTTTCCCATATCAAATCTGATGAAATTTCTATGAATTACAAACTCATTGACATGCAAGTCCACGGTGACCGCCGTGGAAAACTCGTTTCATTGGAAGGAATGAAAAATGTTCCTTTTGAAATCAAGCGTATTTATTACATGTTTGATACCTTGCCTAATGAATCACGCGGATTTCACGCCCACAAAAATCTTGAGCAGATAATTATTGCAATGGATGGTGCTTGCCGTTTTATTCTTGATGATGGTGAAAAACGTGAGCAGGTTTTGTTAAACCGTCCTGATGTCGGGCTGTATATCGGCAGAAATATATGGCGAGAGATGCACGATTTTTCTTACGGCTGCAAGCTCGTGGTTTTGGCAAGCGAATACTACGATGAGAAAGAATATATCAGAAATTATGATGATTTCTTGAAATCATTGAAGGAAGAAAACTGATGCATTGTCTTTCTGGTTGTACAGCGACACTTCCTTTTTTTATGTGAAGGGGGCTGTATCATGAAAAAACTGCTTCTTCTTTCCTGCGGAACAAACGCCTGCTTTCATATTGCGAAAATATTAAAAAGCAAATTCTGCAATGATTTTTACATTGTTGGATGTGACATAAACAAAAAATGGCTTATTCCTACTTGTGACTGTCTTGATGAGTTTTATCAATCACCATTTTCATCAGATGAAAATTATTATTCGTTTGTATTAGAAGTATGCAAAAAAGAAAAAATTGATTTTATTTTGCCCAGTTTTGACAATGACCAGTTTTTGTTTCCTTGCGATAATCAGAATTTAAAAGAACTTGGAGTAAAATCATTAGCAATTAGTAGTTCTCTAGATTTTTATCATGATAAAGAACGTACAAACAACTTTTTAGAATTAATTGGAATTCCGGTTCCTAAGAGGTTTACAAATGATTCTGTAGAAAATGAAACAGAATATTTTGTAAAGCCTGTCCATGGAGTTGGTTCTACAGGTATTCATAAAAAAATTGGTGCTGAAATAAAAAAATCAAATGAGGATTGTGCAAAAAATATAATTCAAGAATTATGTTTTGAGCCGGAATATACACTTGAATGTTTTTTGTATAATGAAAAAATTTATTCTGTCGTAAGAGAACGTATAGCAAGTAAATCAGGGGTATGCACAAAAACTAGGATTTTTCAAGACAAAGAACTGGAACAATATGCATATAGGCTGGCTGAAAACTCGTCACTTCCGCATATTTTCAATATGCAATTTATGAAAAATCAGAAGGGCGAATATGTCTGCACTGATTTGAATTTACGAACTGCTGGCGGGATGAGCTTATCTTATGCAGCGGGATGGGATGAAATTTCAGCTCTCGCAAATATAATGCTTGGAAGAGATGAAGCAACAATACTTTCATCTGTGAATAAAACAGTCCCTGAGCAATATATAGTCCGTCATTATGAAGATTCTATAACAAAAGTTGTAAAGAAAAGAATCGCCTTTGATTTGGATGGAACATTGCTTGATTCTAGAAAAAGACATGAAATTGTGATGGCTGATGTTTTGGGAAAATATGGTATTGAACTAGATACATCCGATTTAGTTTCTTTCAAATCAGATGGACATAATAATATAGACTGGCTTTTATCAAAAGGCATTTCAGAAGATAAAGCAAAAGAAATCAATTCAGACTGGATTTCTTTGATTGAGAATTCAGAATGTTTGAAGAGTGATTCTCTTTATCCGGATGTGGAAGAAATACTTAGTAATTTAAGTAAAGATAATGACTTGTTTCTTATTACGGCAAGAAATAATAAAGATAATGCATATAAACAAATTAAACAGCTTGGTATTGCTCAATATTTTGCTGATATTTCCATTGTTGATACTTGTAGTGAAACTCCGGCATTAAAGGCTGATAAATTGCAAAAATACGGAGTAGATTGCTTTATAGGTGATACGGAATCGGATTATAAAGCAGCACAGATTGCTGGTTGTGATTTTAAGGCTGTAAACTACGGTTTTAGAAGTAAAAAGCATTGGAATGGTATTTCCATTGAGTCATTAGAAGTTCTAAGTGCAGAAATAATCTGAATCAATAACAGTGGAAGTATTGATATATAAACATTGGAGACGGGTATTGTGATTGATGATGTAGAAAAAGAATTGTTAACAAAAATCTCTACAGGAAATGCAATCTTATTTACAGGCGCAGGCTTTTCTCTTGACTTAGTTTCTTTAAATGGAAAACATCCGTTACGAGCTTCCGATTTATCAAAAGAGATTTGCAAGATTGCAGAAATTGAATCTGATGATGATTTAAAATATTCATCTGATGTTTGTATATCTAAAAAACGTATAACAGAGTTAATAAACTTATTGAAAGAATGTTATATTATACAATCTGTTGGTGAAGAAAAGTCTGATACAGATTTAATTTGTTCTGTAAAGTGGCGACGCATTTATACAACTAATTATGATCGAGGTCTTGAAATCGGTCTCACAAATAATCACAAGAAATATCAAACAATAAGTATAGATGCAGAAGTTTCAAAATATATAAAGTATGAAAATCCTATTATTCATTTGAATGGTTTCATTGATAATCTATCTGAAGAAAGTTTGAATACATCTTTTAAACTTTCGAATTCTTCTTATGTTGATTCTGATTTATCAGATTCTCCTAATTGGAGATATTTTTTTAATCAAGATTTAGATAAATGCTCTGCGGTGGTTTTTGTTGGCTATTCATTATATGATATGGATATTGAAAAGTTATTGCATGAAAATGAAAAATTAAGAAATAAAACATATTTTATAACGGAAAAAAATGTTTCTCCTAAAAATCAATTTCGATTTGAAAAATATGGAAAAATACTTTCAATAGAGAAACATGGATTTGCAGAACTCATAAAAAACAAAGCTTCTTCTTTTTCAACATCTCCAAAAATGATGAAAGGTTTTGCATCTTATTCTGAAGATGTTTTGAAAGATGATATTCGTGATAATGATATACAAACTTTTTTGTTATATGGAAAAAATCAAGAATCCCTTGCCGCATCGATATTGCTAAGTGTGAATAGTAATCAGCATTTTGCAGTTCATAGAAAAGAAATTATATCAGATGTTATGGATCGAATTTCTGATAATCGGCATGTTCTTCTTTTGAGCAATTATGGAAACGGAAAAACCTGTCTTTTATGGCAGATTGCTACAGAACTCTTTCAGCAGGCAAAAGAGGTATATTTCCTTTCTGACTCTAATATCGACTATTTCGAAGAATTAAAAATACTTTCTCAGTCATCTGAAACAGTCAAATACATTATTGTTGATGATTGCATGTCAAAAAAAGATTTTTTCAAAAATTTTGCTTTTTTGCAGCCTGCAAATGTTTATCTTATTTGTGCAGATAGAACTGAGGTGATTAAAAAATGGTATGGCGATGTTTTTCAAGAAGAAATTTTTGATTTTGCTCCTGTACCTATTGATAACCTTTCCGAATTTGAGTTTCTATCGTTTAATGACATTTTAGATTTTATCGGACTTTGGGGAAGTTTGGCAGGAACTAGTATTGATACGAAAAAGAGATTTTTTGAGGATGATAACAATCATATTCAATTTTCAACTATTCTTTTAAAATTACTAAAATCACCTGTTATAACCGACAAGATAAATAAATTATGCAAAGCTTTTTTAACTGAGGAAAAATATCAGAATTTTGTATTTGCTGTTTGTTATCTTCGCATAATAGGTATAAAGCCATATTTTAATCTTGTTTATGAACTTTCAGATTCAGATTTGATTTATAGTCCTTTGCTATCAAACAATGAAAATTTTTCTCAGATTTTTACACTTCGCAATGACTATGTTGAAGTTTCAGATGTATTTGCGAAGTATTTTATGTCAAGTAATCTTATAAGTGGTGAGAAAATTATTGAACGGCTTTATTTTATTGTAAAAAAATTCAATAACTATGCAGATAGAGATTATTTTCAAAATGCTATATTCCGTTCAGCACTTCGTTTTCATGTTGTTTCGGGCTTATTGCCAGATGATAATAGAAAGCTAATGTTGCTTGATTATTATGAGCAGCTAAAAACAATTTTACCATGGTTAAAAAATGATCCAAATTACTGGATGCAATATGCCATGGCAAAAATGATGTGGAATAAACTGTATGATGATGCCCAAAAACTCTTGGACACTTCATATTCTGTCGCAGAACATAAATATGAATATGATGTTGCAAAAATAGATAATCAACAATCAAGGCTGTATTTGTTGAATGCACAGGTGAGAACTGTTGAAAGTGATAAATTCTCGTGTTTTCAAAAAGCCGATTCAATTTTAAAGCATGTTGAAATGGATAGTTATGCTCTGCACAGAATTGAAGATATGCTTGCTTTTTACGACAAATGCTTTATGCTGCTTTCTATAAAGAATAGAAAAAATGTGCTTTCATCGCTTCGTTTATATCTAGAAAAGATTTCAAAATATAAAGGCGAAGATAAGTATCGCTTTGGAAATTTGTATATAACTACAGAAAAGAAATTGAAAAAAATTATTGAAGAAAATGATTAGAAATAATTTTTTAAACAAGGAGAAAGATGTTGCAAGTACCATTCTTATCATTAAAAGATGTGACTGCAAAATATGCGAACGAAATTCACGAGGTAGCACTTCGTGTAATCGACAGCGGTTGGTATCTTCAGGGAAAAGAAAACGAAAAATTCGAAGCAGATTATGCTAACTATATTGGAACAAAATATTGTGTAGGTTGTGCAAATGGTCTGGACGCACTTATATGGATTTTCCGTGCATATATCGAACTTGGAATGATGAAGCAAGGTGATGAGGTAATTGTTCCTGCTAACACTTATATTGCGACAATTCTTGCGATTACAGAAAATGATCTTGTTCCTATTCTTGTAGAGCCAAATATTGATACATTCCAGATAGATGACAGACTGCTTGAAGAACGAATTACTTCAAAAACAAAGGCTATCACAATCGTTCATCTTTATGGGCAGTGTGCGTATACAGATAAAATAGGAGAGTTGTGTAAGAAATACAATCTTAAACTAATCGAAGATAACGCTCAGGCTCATGGTTGTGTGTTCAACGGTACAAAAACCGGTGCTCTTGGTGATGCAGCGGGGCACAGCTTTTACCCTGGAAAAAATCTTGGTGCATTGGGTGATGCAGGAACAGTTACAACAAATGATGAGAGTCTTGCAAAAGTAATAAGAAGTCTTGCAAATTATGGAAGTGCAAAAAAATATGTGTTCCAGTATACAGGACGAAACAGCCGCTTAGATGAAATTCAGGCAGCTATTCTTGATGTTAAATTAAAGCATCTTGATGAAGATGTTGCTTTACGAAAATCAGTTGCCCGCCGATATATCGAAGGTATCAAAAATAAAAAAATCACTTTGCCAAAAGTAACAGATTGGAATAAGCACGTATTCCATATCTTTACAATTCTTTGTGAGCAGCGTGATGAATTGCAGAAATATCTTGAATCAAAGGGTGTTGGCACAAATATTCATTACCCCATTCCGCCACATAAGCAGGAATGCTATAAGGAATGGAATGAACTAAGCCTGCCTGTTACAGAGCGGATTCATGCACAGGAATTGAGTCTGCCGATGAGTCCGTGCCTGACGGATGAGCAGGTTCGGTATGTGATTGAGTGTGTGAATAGGTTTTAAAAATGAGATGTTGCTCAAATCTTCCATCTAGTCTTAATTCCTATTTTAAACATGGTTCTTGTAAAGAATAACAAGGAATATTTTTTATGGATGTAATTCATGATTTTATTTACATTTCCCGCTACTCAGGAATGCGGGAAGACCTTGTCCAGGCTGGCGGCGGAAACACCTCTGGCAAAGTATCAGACCAGGAAATGTATATAAAGGCATCCGGCTGCCAGCTTTCCGAGGTAGGTGAAACAAATGGCTGGTGCAAGGTAAATCCGAAAATTATAGTTGATTATTTTTCAAAGGATAATCCGGAAATAACGCAGGAAGCTGAAAAACAATTGGTTTCAGAGTGCTTGATTTCCGGCAGCCGGCCTTCCATCGAAGTTTTCCTCCATTCAATCACCCAAAAATATACGCTGCATACACATCCGACTGTGGTGAACATCCTTGCCTCCACGGATAACGGATGGAGGACACTTCAGGAATTATTTCCAGACGCACTGTTTGTAAAATATGCCACGCCGGGAATAAGGCTTGCCGCTGAATATTTCAAGGCATTCAAGGAATTTGGAAGGACACCGGATATAATATTCCTGCAGAATCACGGGCTTGTCGTAAGCGGGGAGTCTGCGGAGTTTGTAAAGGAAAGAACGGAATCCGTGCTCCGCATCATCGAGAATAATCTTGAAGCGGATATGCAGCGATACCATGCCGCCACAAAGATTTATGATGTCTCAAGCAAAGTACCCGGGCTCAAAGACAAGATAGCCTTCCTTTCCCAGCATTATGATGTAGTCAAAGGGCTTGAAACTTTTGGTTCTGAATTGTGGGATTACCAGTTCTGTCCGGACTGCCTTGTATATTGCGGGAAAAAGGCACTTGTCCTTGATGATGCTTTCTCAGAATTAAATTTTATAAACCATATTAAAAGGCACGGAAACCCTGTGATCATCTCATACAGGAACAATGCCTATATTCTGGCAGACAATGTTAAAAAGGCAAAGGATATAGAAAGTGTTCTGGCGTTCAGTGCCCGGGTCGCCCTCGCGAACAAAAAATCTTCCATGTATATGCTTCCTGATTCGGAGCAGGATTTCCTTCTGGACTGGGATGCGGAAAAATACCGCCGGAATATCAAATAGGAACAAAAAATGCAGATTATAATACCAATGACGGGCTACGGCTCCCGCTTCGTTGCGGCAGGATATAAGGATTTGAAGCCTTTCATCCAGGTGCAGGGAAAGCCGATAATCCAATGGATAACAGAAGGAATGTATCCCGGCGAAAAGAATATCCTTTTTGTCTGCCGGAAGGAACATCTTGAATCTGTTCCAGATATGGAAGGGCGGCTGAGAAAAATCGCTCCGTCGGCGCGTATTTTTGCGATTGACGGCTGGGTGAAGAAGGGCCCCGTTTTTGACGTGCTCCGCACGTCGTCAGAAATTGACGATGATGATGCCGCAGTCATAAATTACTGTGACTTTTACATGACATGGGATTGGGAAAAGTTCAAGGCCGATGCCCGTGAACGCGGGTGCGAGGGATGCGTTCCCTGCTACACGGGGTTCCACCCGCACCTCCTGCCAAAAAAGAATGTATACGCCTCCTGCAAAGTCGACGCAGACGAAAACCTGGTGGAAATCCGCGAAAAGTTTTCATGGACGGAGGACAAGACGAAAACCTGCCATTCGCCGGGCGTTTATTATTTCAAGACCGGGGCGCTGCTGAAAAAATACTGCCGGAAGCTTGTGGACTCAGGCGAAATGCTCAACGGTGAATTTTATGCCAGCCTTCCTTATAACTTCATGGCCAGGGACGGCCTCAAGGTCTGGGTCCCCGCGAACGTTGAGCAGTTCTGCCAGTGGGGGACCCCGGAAGACATGGAGGAATATCTTTTCTGGACGGGGTGCATACGGAAATGGGATAATCAGGAGGGCAGGTAAATGAACATAATTATACCGATGGCGGGGGCAGGAAAAAGATTCGCCGATGAGGGATACAGAATTTCAAAACCCGCGATTCCGACTATAGACAGAAGGAGCGGAAAAGAACTTCCCATGGTTGTCTGCGCGGCCGGCGATTTGCCCGGGGTAGAAAAAAATGGGGCAAATGTCACGTTTATAGACCGCGCCTTCCACAAGGCTGGCGGAGTTGAGGACGCAATAAAAAAACATTTTCCTGCCGCCTCGTTCATCACCGTTGAAAACCTTACCGAGGGGCAGGCCTGCACCTGCCTCCTTGCGAAAGACAAAATCAACAATGATGAAGAGCTTTTGATTGCGGGCTGCGACAACGGCATGGTATTTGACGAGCGGAAGTTCGGGAAAGAAAAGAAGAAGGCGGACTGCCTTGTGTTCACATACCGCCACAACGAGGCCGTCCTTGAAAACCCGGATGCCTACGGCTGGATGCGCGTTGACGCTGGCAACAACATCACGGGCACTTCCATCAAAAAGGCCGTCTCGGACAATCCTCTGGAGGACCACGCCGTGGTTGCCACTTTCTGGTTCAGGCACGGCTCTGATTTCGTCCGTGCGGCGGAAAGAATGATAAAGGAAAATGACCGCATAAATAATGAATTTTATGTGGACCAGGTTGCGAAGCATATCCTGGAGCTTGGGTTAAAGGCACGGGTTTTTGAAATCGACCGCTACATCTGCTGGGGGACTCCGAAAGATTACGAGGAATACCAGGCGACGATAAGGTACTGGGCGCGCTTTGTCGCTGACAAAAGATTTTTGGGGGCATAAGGGGTGAATTTTATAGGTTCAGCAGGGAGGCACAAATTCATCCTCTGCTTCGGAACCATCCTCGTCGCCAAGTTCATTCTTGCCGGGCTTTTCTCTTCGGACTATCAGGATGCCCTTTTCATGCCGTTTGTCTGCGGCTGGATAAAGACAGGGGGAAATCCCTATGAGCTTTTTGCCCAGACACAGATGTTCCCCTATCCGTCGCTTATGCTTTTCATCGAGTCAGTTGGAGGTCTCCTTTCAATTCCTTTCGGCGCCGGCACATTCCTTGCAAACGCGCTTTTTAAGATGCCCGTCTTTGCATTCGACATCCTGTGCTTTGTGTTCCTGGCAAAGATGTTCCCGCGCAAAAAGAGGCAGGTTACCGCGATATACTTCTGCTCGCCGATACTGCTTTATTCAGGCTACATGCACGGCCAGCTTGACATTATTCCGACCGCGCTCCTTACAGGCTCGGTTTATTTCATGCTTTCAAGGAACAGGCACCGGGACATTGCCTCCTCGCTCCTGGTTACTGCCGCGCTGTGCACGAAATTCCACATCCTTGCCGTACTGCCCCTGTTTTTTATTTTCAGGGAAAAAAGGGACGGCTGGAGGAAGGCATTGGTGTACGGGCTTTTTATCCCCGCCCTGGGGGCTGCCGCTGCTGCCGCCCCGTTCTGGAGCGGGGGCTTTGTGAAAAATGTCCTTTTCAACCGGGAGCAGGCCGTCCTGACGCAGGTGTCCCTGGATTTCGCCTCGCTCCGGATCTACATCCCGGTCCTCGCGGTCATCCTCATCTATCTGAGGATGGTCGTCGTGGCCAGGGTGAACAGGGAGCTTTTCTTCGGGTTTTCGGCAATCCTTTTTTCCGTATTCCTGATCCTTGTCCCGCCCATGCCGGGCTGGTACCTGTGGGTCCTGCCGTTCCTTGTCGTCTTCTATATAGACATACCGTCGAACAGAAGGATAAATTTCCTGATTTTTTCGCTTCTGAACGCCCTGTATGCCTTCTACTTTGTCTTTGCCCATGATACACCGCTTACCGACCTCTCCTTTTGCGGAAAAAGCCTTGATTGCTTGAAGGCAGGCAGCGTCGCATTCAAAAACACCTGCTTCACCATGCTTTTCGCGGTCCATGCCTATGTCGTCTATTATATCTACTGCGTGGCGCTCAGGGGCAACAGCCTGTACAGGCGGCAGGATGCCCCGTTCATCATAGGGATAAGCGGTGACTCCGGCAGCGGAAAGTCAACGCTCGTAAGCATTTTCAAAAACTTTTTGGGCGGCAACAACATCCTTGCCCTGGAATGTGACGGCGACCACAAGTGGGACCGGTCGGACGAAAACTGGAAGTCCTACACGCACCTCAACCCCGTTGCAAATTACCTGTACCGCCAGGCGGACGACATAGCGCGGCTGCGGGCGGGCAGATCCGTGCTCCGCACGGAATACAACCATGCGAGGGGGCGGTTTGACGGGCCGTACAAAGTGCTGCCACGGCCGTATATCCTTGTCGTCGGCCTGCATTCGCTGTACCTGCCGCAGCTCAGGCGGCTTGAGGATTTGAAAATCTACATGGATATAGACGAGGGGCTGCGCCGTTTCTGGAAGATCAGGCGCGACGTGTACAGGCGGGGGCATCCGCTCGAAGACGTGGTGGGCCAGATTGAGGGGCGCATGCCCGACTTCCACAAATACATTGAGCCGCAGAAAGGACATGCCGACCTGATCATCCGTTACTTTGACAGGAACCTTGCCGGCGGCACGGTAAAAGATTATGAGCCGCGCCTGTCCCTGAAAATCACAGCCTCAAACGAGGTGGACTTTGGGCCGCTCGTTTCCGAGCTTAAGAAATATGGAATAGGCATTGCGTACGAATTTGACGCGGACATGGCCAGCCAGTCCCTGGTTTTCGAGGGGTGCTTGGAAAGCAGCAGCCTGCCGGTTGCGGATATTGCGTTCGCCGTGGTTCCCGAACTGGAATATATCTTAAACCAGCCGATAGCGCCCCAGACTGATATGCAGTCGGTTATCGGCCTTGTAATACTGATGATGATTAATGAGAAGATGGGGAAATTTGATTCTGGAGAAAACAAATGAAAGAAAATATGGTTTTGCCATCTTGACAATCGTGCCTATCAAGTGTATGCTAAATATACATGGTTGAGCCATGATTAAACAGGCTGGTAATGAAAAGACCTCCCGCTATAGGGGAAGCGTCCAGATTACACGGCCTATTTTTTTTTGAGAGGGGTTTATGAAAAAAGTCGCAGTTTTAGTTGACGGCGGATTTTATAGAAAAGTATCCAAGCATCTTTGGGGTGAAAAAAGCCCGGAGCAGAGGTGTGACGAACTTATAAAGTATTGTCGTTTTCATTTGAAGGACAGGGATACTTATGTTGTTGATGGAATAAAAAAGGCATTCCAGTACAACGAGCTGTATAGGATATTCTATTATGACTGCGAGCCGCTGAAAAAGACGGTTTATAATCCATTGACTCAAAAGAATTTCGATTTTTCAAAATCCGCAACCTATACGTGGATGAATTCTTTTTTGAATACTCTCAAGCAAAGGAGAAAAGTGGCGTTGCGGATGGGCTTTTTTGCAGATGAAGAAATGAATTATGTTTTTTCATCTGACACAGTGAAAAAACTTTGCAGGTGGAGTTTGAAAATTGAAGATTTGTCAGAATCCGATTTGGTCTTGAATATGCGCCAAAAAGGCGTTGACATGAAGATTGGAATTGACATCGCCTCTTTGGCGTACAAAAAACTTGTGGATCAAATTGTTTTGATTTCTGGCGACAGCGATTTTGTTCCGGCGGCAAAACTTGCCCGAGTGGAAGGAATTGATTTCATTGTTGATTCGATGGGAATGAAAATAAACGACAACCTCATAGAACACATTGACGGATTGAGAAGCTATTATAAGCGATTTGAAAATCAGAATGACAATAGTTGAGTAAAAACTGTTTCCGTTATATCCGCAGAATAAAAAATCAGAAGATATAGAAGTCTCAAAGAAATTTATGTACAGGGCCGTTATATTTGACCTTGACGACACGCTCTATGACTACGGGCAGAACAACGGGATTGCCATGGAAAGGCTCTGTACGTTTGCCTGCGGGAAATTCGGCATAACGAGGGCTGAATTCGATTGTGCGTTCGCATGGGCGAAAGAACAGACAAAGGCTTTATTGGGGAACACAGGGGCAAGCCATAACCGCATGCTCTATTGCCAGAAGTTTCTCGAACGGCTGGGCAGGAATCCGGTTGACGGCGCGCTCGAAATGTATGACTGCTACTGGGGCACCATGCTTTCGGGCATGAGGCTTCGGGACGGTACGCTTGCGTTGCTGAGACGGCTCCGGGCGGACGGGATAAAAATTGCGATGTGCACCGACCTCACCGCGCATATACAGCACCGCAAAATCCGCGCTCTCGGCCTCGTGCCGTATATCGACGTGCTGGTGACGAGCGAGGAGGCGGGGGCGGAAAAACCGTCGGAAAAGATGTATTCGCTGTTGTTTGAAAAAATGTGGAATATGTTGCCTGACTTGAAAAAGACAGAGTGCCTTTTTGTTGGTGACAGCAGGGAGAAGGATGTCGATGCGCCGCGCAGGTTCGGCATGAAAGGCACCCTGTTTACCTCGATGGAGGCTCTGGAAAAGGAAATCTATGGCGAACAGGCTTGACTTTCGGGAATGCATCAGGTTCCTCGTATGCGGGTGCGTCGTGGTCTGCGTGGATTTTCTGGCCTACCGACTCCTGTTTGCATTCATTCCTGTCGCCAGTGCGAAGGCACTTGCCTATGTGTGCGGCACCGTGACGGGTTTTTTTATAAACAAATATTGGACCTTTCGGAGCAAGAGGCGTGCGTGGAGGGAGGCCTGTATGTACTGCTTACTTTATGCCTGTACCGCAGCCGCCAATACGTTTGCCAACAGCTTTGTTCTCGGCAGGTGCCATTCTTTTCTGTTTGCCTACCTTGTTTCAACTGCGGTAAGCACCGTGCTGAATTTTATCGGACAAAAATATTTTATCTTTTCCAGAAGGGTGGAGGTTGATGATAATGAAAAGTAAGTATTTCCCTTCGCACAAGCAGAACAGGATGAAGAATGAAGGCGATGTGTGGGCAGCCCGGGAATCATTCCTGCATACAAAGAACAAAATCCTTTACCGCTTGATATCGCAGCGATTTTCATGGATGAACGGATATATTCCGCAGGAAGCGGAGAACGTTATAGAGCTGGGATGCGGCGCGGGGCTTTCAAAGCAGTTCATCAAGAACAAGAACCTGTTGCTGACCGACGTGCTGGATAATGAGTGGGTTGACAGGTATGTGGATGCGCTGGATATTGATTACC
>ERZ842401.4778-NODE-4778-length-15465-cov-4.131538_pt1 | contig 15465 bp, 12 predicted proteins | sample MGYA00521270_ERZ842401 | MGnify/ENA primary metagenome ERZ842401 (study PRJEB31892, sample SAMEA3878208) | bioreactor metagenome | biome: Moose rumen | place: Sweden | collected 2011-10 | study: EMG produced TPA metagenomics assembly of the PRJEB12797 data set...
ACAGAGAACCCGACCGCAGGGCAGAGGTCATCATAAGAAGCTCGGATATCGACATGAATATGCACGTGAACAATGCACGGTATTTTGATATAATAGACGACCTGATACCCAACAGCGCTGAGCTTAAAAGGATAAGAGCCGAGTACAAAATACCCGTTAAGCTGACGGATAAGATAACTGCGGCAGTGTTTGAGGGTGAGCAAAGCATAACGGCAGTGCTTGAAAACGAGGACGGTAAGCAATGCTTTGTTTTTGAGGGAATAAAATAAGCAAGAGCGCATTTCGCTTTGAAATGCGCTCTTTTGTTTTGAGGTAAAGTTTATAGACCGTATATCACACGCCGGGCTTATAGGTGAATGTGATGGTGATATTGTTTATCACAAAGCTGTCGTCCACATCGAGAATGCAGGCGGAGCAGTCGGTGAGGTCGCCGTCGGCTGTTCTTGCATCGTCGGGCAGCTTTGTTACCCATGCGTTGTAAAGGTTGACTCTGGTGCATTCACCGTCGTCAGATGATGTGTATTCCTTGGCTACCTGAGAAACGGGTGCGCCGTTTATCAGTATGTTGGTTATGTCGATAACATACCCCGGGAAGAGGGTCTCGCCGTTTGATATGCCCAGCGCTGAGAATACAAAGCCCTTGGCAGTGCCTGCGCCTGAAAGGTCAAGGCTTACGGTGTATTCGCCCTCGCCTGTTATCTCAACGTCCTGTGCAACTATGCCGTCAGAGCCCTGTGTTGGGTTGTAGACATCGCCTACGCTGTAGGAGATAGCCCAGTCGCTGCTCTGATACATTATCCATGCTATCGCCTTGCTGTCATCGGGGACGTATGCCTCCTCTTCGGCAGCTGCTTCCTCAGCGGCTGCAAAGGCTGCATCTATCTTATCCTGAGCTGCCTGCTTGATCTCGTCTACGCTCTTGCCTATCTCGTTCTCGTAGGCGTTCTCTTTGAAGATATTTGCGATAGTTTCATCAGGCATGGTGCAGCTTGATCTCTTGTAAAGGCTGCTGCAGTCCCACAGCATGGGGCAGTAGTCGTAAAGGTCGCAGTTTGCCAGCACGTTTGAGATAAACTTGTCAGTATCGTTCTTGACCTCGCCGTCTTTTAGAGCTACGGCATACTCGCCGATAACAACGCCTATACCCTCGTCGGTGAACTTGCTCATGCTCTTAAAAAGCCTGTTCTGCTCAGTATAATCGGTGACTGAGCCCCAGTGGTTGACGCTTTCAACGCCGCAGTAATCCCAGGGGGTGTAGTAGTGTACCGAAAGCAGCAGTTTGTCCTGGGCGGTGTCCTCGGGCATTTTAAAGCGGCTGTCACAGGTCATGGCGATATCGGTGTTGAAGCCTGCTATAAGCAGAAATCTCTCTTTATTGTTGCCCCCTGTTGAGCGCACGGTATCAACAAATTTCTGGTTTATCTCGTTGGTCTTTTCATAGCACTCGTCCTGAGACAGGCTGCCTGAGTCTGCTGCGATATCGGTATCATTCAGCCTTGAACCCAGCTCCTCATTGGCAGACTCGAAAATGAGCTTGTCGGAGTAGTTCTCAAAGCGGTCGCAGATCTGTGTCCACATGGAAACGTACATATCCATAGCCTGGGCTCTGGTGTCCTCGCTGGCAGAGCCGAACATTCCCCACCAGCCGCCGTCCCAGTGGTCGTTGATGATAACATACATATCATCGTTGAGGGCATAGTTGACTATCTCCTCAACTCTGTCGAGATATGCAGAGTTTATGGTATAATCGCCGCTCTCAAAGTCCATAGCATTCGTCCATGCAACAGGTATCCTCATAGAGTCAAAGCCCAGCGCCTTCATGCCGTCAACTATCTCCTGGGTGGTAACAGGCTGCCCCCACCTTGTCTCAAAGCTCTCGGGGTCGCTGTCGGGTGAGAGCGCACCGTGCCCATAGGCTTCCATAGTGTTGCCCAGATTTATACCGTTGCCCATGAGCCTTACCAGTTCGATGGAAGTAAGCTCGGAGTTCACGCTGCCGTCGTCGTTGGAAGCGACGCTGCTTTTGGAAACGTTCTTGCTTTTCTTATCGTCCTTTTTATCGCTCTTGCCGCAGGCGCCCAGCAGGGAGACCCCACAGACCACCGCAGCCAATGCAGCTGCTGTCATTCTTGATAGTCCTTTCATACAAACCTCCAGTAAAAAATCTGAATTTAACGAGCTTATTTCATTATAACATATTCTTCCACTTCGAGCAAGGGCTTTATGTCAAAATATGGCTTGGTCCAGCCCTCTATGCCGTGATAAGCTTTAAAATACAGTGCGTGTCTGCCGGTTACGTTTTTCAGCTTTGCGGTGTAAACACCGTCCCCTGTGCCTATCTCGAGCTCGCCCAGCTCCTCGCCGTTTTCATCATCAAGAAGCACCTTGACCTTGCACTTGACGCCCATGCCTCTTACCTTCATGGCGATAGTAAGGCTGTCGCCTGTGTAGTCCTCCCCGAAGTCGAAATACTTATAGCCGAAAATGTCGCCGTCCTTGATGTTTGTGATGACCCTTGTGAAGATATCCTTTTCGGTGATGTAGCAGCCGCCCTTTATAACGCAGGCGATCTCCGCAGGGGTTATCTTGTAGGGGTCAAGGGACTTTTCAAAGCCCAGCGAGGTCATCTCCACAGGGGGGATAGTGCCGTCGGGAAGTATCTCTATGGGCTCAACGCAGGCACGCCTTGACATTATGGTGTTGTTGGTCATTCTGTGGTAGAAAACATACCACTGACCGTTTATCTGTGCCACCGAGCCGTGGTTGTTGCCCCCGGGGTAGTCCTGTGAGTTATCTACTATATAGCCCTTGTATTCAAAGGGACCTGTGGGACTGTCGGATATGGCATAAGCCAGTCTGCTGCCCTTGCAGGGGGAGTAGATGAAATAATATCTTCCGTTTATTTTTCTTATGGAGCTGGCTTCAAAAAACCGCTGCTCCTCGGGCGCGTTGTCGGTGTCGTCGATAACGGGTCTTTTGTAGCTGCCCGGTATGACCGTGCGCATATCCGCAGGGTCAAGCTCGTTCATGTTAGACTCAGTGAAGCCGTAGTAAACATATACCCTGCCGTCATCATCAACCAGCACTCCCGCATCGTTAAAAATGCCGTCGTCCCCCACCTTTTCGTCCTCGCCGTAGAGATACTGACCAAGGCACTTAAAGGGACCCTCGGGCTTGTCCGAAACTCCCACAGCGCCTTTAGAGCCGACTATGTAGGAGTAAAGATAGTATTTGCCGTCCTTTTCGATAACATCGGGGGCATAGCATTCTCTTCTTGTCCAGTCTGGGTCGGCAGGTCTTTCGCCGCCGTCCTTGGTGCGGAAGCTGTCGCCGTGGCACTGCCAGCTGTTAAGATCGTCAATGGGCGCAGACCAGACCTTCAGCTTGAAGTCACAGAAATCCTGGCAGGCTGCCCTGTCATGAGAGCCGTAAAGATAGACTCTGTCGCCGAAAACTCTCGGCTCACCGTCGGGAATATATTCCCACAGCGGAAGAATAGGATTTGGCATGATAAAAACTCCTTTATTATAATTATTTATAAAAATTACAGCTCAGGTCAGCTGTAATTAAAATACCTGAACACACCGGATCATACAGCATTTTATGCTAGAAATACAGCTCACCGCACAGCAAAAGCAGTGAGCCTGAATAAACATGATATGACCGAACACTTTTATTTATGATCTGCCGCTAAGTCCTTTATGACCTCTCCTGCGATTATAAGCCCCATTACCGAGGGCACAAAGGCAGCAGAGCCGGGGATATCACGGCGCTCGGTACATTTTCTGGCAGTGCCCGGGGGGCAGATACAGTTGGTGCGGCAGGATATAGCCATGTCCTCAATGGGTCTTATGGGCTGCTCCTCAGAATAGACCACCTTCAGCTTTTTGATACCCCGCTTTTTGAGCTCACGCCGCATGACCCTTGCAAGGGGGCATACCTTAGTGTCATAGATATCAGCCACCTTAAAAGCGGTGGGGTCCAGCTTGTTGCCTGCCCCCATGGCGGATATCACAGGCGTACCTGCCGCATTTGCACGCTCGATTATCTCCAGCTTGCCCGTTACGGTGTCGATGGCGTCGATTATGTAGTCATACTGGGTGAAATCGAACTGGTCGGCAGTGTCGGGCATATAAAAGCATTTATAGGTGTTCACCACCGCCTTGGGGTTGATGTCCTTTATCCTCTCCGCTGCGGTATCGACCTTGTATTTTGCAATGGTGCTGCGCAGGGCGAATATCTGCCTGTTTATGTTTGTAAGGCATACCTTGTCATCGTCGATAAGGTCAAGGGTGCCTACACCGCTGCGTGCCAGGGCTTCAACAGCATAGCCGCCCACTCCGCCAATGCCGAAAACCGCCACCCTGCTGTTTTCCAGCCTTTCCATAGCTTGTTTGCCGAATAAAAGCTCGGTCCTTGAAAATTGATTAAGCATATTACCTCCAAATGAAAAAGCTCTGCCGTTACAGCGAAAAGCCCATTTCGGTGAGCATTTCTCTGTCAGAGCGTATGCTGCTGCCACCTGTGGTCAGCATATTACCCGTTACCGCAGCGTTCACACCCGAGCTGAATGCCCTTTTGCCGTCGTCTGCCATAAGCCCCCTGCCTGCTGCCAGCCTGATATCGGCTGTGGGGACAATATACCTGAACATGGCGCAGGTGCGCAGTATCTCCTCCTCGGATATGGTCTGCATATCCTCCATGGGGGTGCCCTTCATGGGCATAAGCGCATTGAGGGGTATCGACTCCACCTCCAGCTCGGCAATAGAAACCGCCATATCGACCCTGTCCTCCCAGCTCTCGCCCATGCCGATAATGCCGCCGCAGCAAATGGTCAGCCCAGCCTTTTTGGCAAGCTTTATGGTGTTTATCTTGTCATCATAGGTGTGGGTGGTGCATACCTTGGGGAAATAGCTGCGTGAGGTCTCGATATTCTCGTGGTACATGGTCACGCCGCACTCTTTGAGCTTGACAAACTGCTCCTCGGTGAGAAGCCCGTGGGAGGCGCAGAGTATGAGCTTGCTCTTCTCGCTCATGAGCTTATAGGCTTCGATCGCCTTTTCAAACTCGCTGCCCGTCAGGGTCTTGCCTGCGGTCACTATTGAGTATCGGTGAACGCCCTCCGCTTCGTTCCTCATACAGTCAGCCACAAGGTCGGCCGGCTCCATAAAGCCGTATTCACGCACTCCCGTAGAGTGGTGCGCCGACTGTGCGCAGAACTTGCAGTTTTCGCTGCACCTGCCGCTCCTGCCGTTTATTATGGTGCACAGGTCAAAGCTGCTGCCGCACAGGGCAGCCCTTATTTTATCAGCGCCTTTGCAAAGCTCATCAAGGTCACAGTCCTTAAAAAAGCCAAGCTCATCATCTCTGCCGAGCCTTCTGCCGTTTATTATCTCATCTGCAAGCTTTATCATATCCATAGGTGTTACTTCCTTTTGACGCAAAATAATTGTCACTATTATCCATTATAACGTAAATGCGCAGTAAAGTCAAGACATCAATTAAGAGATAAATGCAAAATCAATTTTTAATTTTATCAGAGGTAAGACTGCGGAGAATTTATCATAGAAGATCACTTCTCCCTCAGTCGGCGGTCATGATCTGACAAAAATGCACTAAAAAAGTACACTTTTGCTGACAGGGACACTTTTGTGACTTGTTAAAAAAATAACATACCTGCGCACTTTTAAATTTTAAAGTACATTTTATTGTACAGTTATCCCTGCGCGGCATTCCCGAAAGGATATGACATATATAAAAATAATGCGAAAAATCGGGCTTTTTTGGAGTCTCAACTAACATATGAAATAAATGTTAAACAGAAGTAATATTTTTTGTGCCGTGCTTGACAGTATCTAGTAAATGTGATACTATTTATATGATGATCTAAGTGTTGTGTTTTTGCGGTGCAGGGGCACCGTGTGTGATCGTCTAAAAACTTTGGTCGGAAAGAGATGATTGTTAATGGAAAGAAATTGGTTCGATGAGGAGTGGGAAGGCTTTAAGCCGGGCAGATGGTCAAGCACCTCTATAAACCTCAGAGACTTTATCCAGAAAAACTTCACACCCTATGACGGTGATGAGAGCTTTCTTGCTGGACCTACCGAGGCTACCCAAAAGCTGTGGGAGCAGGTGATGGAGCTCAGCCGACAGGAGAGAGAAGCAGGCGGAGTGCTGGATATGGATACCAAGATCGTGTCTACCATAACCTCCCACGCAGCAGGCTATCTAAATAAGGAGCTGGAAAAGATAGTGGGCTTCCAGACGGACAAGCCCTTTAAAAGAGCATTGCAGCCCTTCGGAGGACTGAGAATGGCTCAGGCTGCCTGCCACCAGAACGGCTATGAGGTAGACCCCGAGGTCGTGAAGATATTTACAGAATACAGAAAGACCCATAATCAGGGCGTTTTTGATGCATATACACCCGAGATGAAGCTGGCAAGGCACGCAGCTATACTGACAGGTCTGCCCGATGCTTACGGCAGAGGCAGGATAATCGGCGACTACAGAAGAGTTGCCCTTTACGGTATCGACTATCTCGTTGAGGATAAGAAGGACCAGCTGGCAAACTCGCTGGTGAGAATGACCTCAAAGAACATCAGGCTCAGAGAGGAGCTGGCTGAGCAGATAAGGGCTCTGGGTGAGCTCAAAAAGCTGGGTCAGATCTACGGCTGTGATATCTCAAAGCCTGCAAAGAACGCTCAGGAGGCTATACAGTGGCTCTACTTCGGCTATCTGGCTGCGGTGAAGGAGCAAAACGGTGCTGCTATGTCACTGGGCAGGACCTCAACATTCATTGATATCTATATCCAGAGGGATATTGAAAGGGGAGTGCTCACCGAGGAGCAGGCTCAGGAGCTGGTGGATCACTTCATCATGAAGCTGAGACTTGTCAAGTTCGCAAGAACTCCCGAGTATAATGCGCTGTTCTCCGGCGACCCTACATGGGTGACTGAGTCTATCGGCGGCGTTTCTATCGACGGCACGCCTATGGTCACAAAGACCTCTTTCAGATACCTCAACACCCTCAACAACCTGGGCCCTGCGCCTGAGCCTAATATGACAGTTCTGTGGTCAACAAAGCTGCCGCTCAACTTCAAAAAGTTCTGCGCAAGAATGTCCATACGCTCGTCAGCTATACAGTATGAGAACGACGACCTTATGAGAGTTACCCACGGCGATGACTACGCTATCGCCTGCTGCGTATCTTCCATGGTAGTGGGCAAGGAGATGCAGTTCTTCGGCGCAAGAGCTAACCTGGCTAAGTGCCTGCTTTACGCTATAAACGGCGGCGTTGATGAAAGGCTGGGCTTGCAGGTAGGTCCAAAGTACAGACCTGTTGAGGGCGATGTGCTGGATTTTGACGACGTTATGAGCAAGTATGACGATATGATGGAGTGGCTGGCAGGACTGTATGTCAACACCCTCAATGTAATACACTTTATGCACGATAAATACAGCTATGAGAGAGTTCAGATGGCGCTGCATGACAGAGATGTCAAGAGATATTTCGCTACGGGTATCGCAGGTCTGTCTGTTGTGGCTGACTCGCTGTCGGCTATAAAGTATGCAAAGGTAAAGCCTGTTCGTAAGGATATCGAGATAAAGGACAAGGCCGGAAATGTTATAGACGTTGCAAAGAACGTTGTAGTTGATTACGAGGTGGAGGGCGACTTCCCCAAGTACGGCAATAACGATGACAGGGTGGATAAGCTGGCTGTTGATATAGTAAAGCGCTTTATGAACAAGATAAGAAAGCACCACACCTACCGTGACGGCGTGCCTACCATGTCTATACTCACCATCACATCTAACGTGGTATACGGCAAGAAAACAGGCTCGACCCCTGACGGCAGAAAGATAGGCGTGCCCCTTGCACCGGGCGCAAACCCCATGCATGGCAGAGATACCCACGGTGCCGCATCTTCGCTGGCATCTGTAGCTAAGCTGCCTTTCAGACACGCTCAGGACGGTATATCAAATACCTTCTCCATAATCCCAGGTGCGCTGGGCAAGGACGATCAGGTGTTTGCAGGCGATATCGACATCGAGAGCATTGCGAGGGAGCTTAACGATGAAGCTTAATATCCCCGAGGACGAGCAAAGGGTAGATGAGCTGGTGGCTATGATAGACCAGCTCATGGCGCAGGGCGACGGTCATGTAAATATCAACGCCGAGGAGCTGCTTGAAAACGGCGGCGAGGGCGGACTTAACGTTATGACCTACCGCAGCAGCGACTGCGGCACAGGCGCCTGCTGCCAGCCTAATGAGGCTGCCCCCGATGAAGACGATCTTTAAATATGCAATAGAAAGGCGGTAATATCATGGCAAATTTTGAACCTAATGATACACAGGTGGAGAACCTTATCGGTCTGCTGGACGGCTATGCCGAAAAGGGAGGCCATCACCTTAACGTAAACGTGCTCAACAGAGATATGCTGCTGGACGCTCAGGCTCACCCCGAGAAGTACCCCCAGCTGACTATCAGAGTTTCGGGCTATGCCGTAAACTTTGTAAAGCTCTCGAAGGAGCAGCAGGACGACGTTATTTCAAGAACATTCCATGACTCACTGTAAAATAATGCTCATTAAGCGTCTGCGGCAGTATTGCCCGGGCGCTTTTTTGCCCTGAAAATGATTTTTGTGTGAAAACAGTTGCAATTGGACGAAAAACATGGTATAATAAATTGATGATCAGGACATCGCTTGGCGGCGATGGTTTTCAGAAGTCAAGACAGCTAAAAGATCGGTCACACAGCAATGCTGTAAAGCGGATTTTCTTCTGATGATATGTTTTGGAAAGGAACGAGCGGCAAAATGGCTACAGAGGGCTTTATACAGCCTGAGAACGGTTATTTCTCCAAAAGAATAAAAAAAGTGGCTGCCAGAAGAAGGGCTAAAAATACTCTTACTGCGCTTATATGCACCGCAGTGGTGGGGGTGGGCTTTTCGGGCTATCTCTATTATATGTCCTACTACTCGGCAGGGTGGCATACCCATGATGGGGGCACCTACTATATTTTCAGAGACACCGGCGAGAGAGCTACAGGATACCAGATAATAGAAAACACCTGCTATCTCTTTGACGATGACGGAATAATCCTGCCCCCCGGCTGGCATGATTTCAGGGGCGACACCTATTATCTCGGCAAGGACGGTATAATACAGAGAGGTATTATAGAGATAGACGGCGAGCAGTATTATCTCTCGGACGAGTCGGGCGTTTTCAGAACGGGGCTTGTAAGCATAAACGGCGATGAGTATTACTATGACGAGCACGGCTTCCCCGGCTCGGGCTTTTCGGGCAATTCTTATTTTGATACCAACGGCAAGCAGAAAACAGGCTGGATTAACGTGGGCGGCGTGCAGTATTATTTCTTCTCCTCGGGAGAAAATGCAGGCGAGATGGCTGTGGGCTTTGTTGAGCTGGACGGCGTTGTGTACTATTTTGACGACGAGGGCAAGATGTGTACAGGCTGGCAGGTCATCGGCGGCGAGAGATACTATTTCAACGATGACGGCTCGCTCCACACAGGCTGGACCACCAAGGACGGCAAGTTCTACTATGCCGACGACGAAACAGGCGCCTGCGTAAAGGGCTTTAAAGAGCTGGACGGCAAGACGTACTATTTTGACGATAACGCCCAGATGATAAAGGGCTGGAAGAATATCGACGGCAAGGAGTACCACTTCTCGGACGAGGGCGTTATGACCACAGGCTGGTATGAGGAGTCGCCCTATAAGTATTATTTTGATGCCGAGGGCGCTGCGGCTGTGGGCTTTACAAAGATAGGCAAAAACTACTTTTTCTTCAACGAAAAATACAGGCTTATGGACGGCTGGTATGAGCAGGGCGACAACCTTTATTACTTCGGTCTGGGTGGAGTTGTGGCTTCGGGCTGGACTACTATGGAGGACGGGCTCTACTACTTCTACCCCGACACCCACGAGGCTGCCTACGGCTGGACCAATATCGACAACCAGGATAACGAGAAGGACAAGGAGTTCATGGCGGATATTGCCAAGCTGAAAAAGTATGAGAAGATGTCCGATGCTGAAAAGGAAAAGCTCAAGGAGGAGGACGCAGCTGCTTATAAGGCTCTGGAGATAACCTACCGCAGCGGTACTCTGGAAAGATATCAGCGTGATGTTTATGAGCTGTTCGGCAGCGATGTTTTCTCGGACTATTATTTCTACAGTGATAACACGCTGGCTACAGGCTGGCAGACTATCAACGGCTATATATTCTATTTTGATCTGAATTCAGGTCTAAAGGCAACAGGCTGGAAGCAGATCGACGGCGAGAGCTACTACTTCGGCATAACAGGCGCTGCGGCTGTGGGCGAGTTCAGGTATACCGACCCCGACAACCCCAATGCCCCCGAGGAGGAGCTGGACAAATACTATTTTGCATCTGACGGTGCACAGTCCAACGGCGTTGTAAAGGTGGACGGTCTGATAAGATGCAAGGGCGCTGACGGTCAGTGGGTAAAGGGTCAGTTCTACTCCGAAAGGGGCAAGACCTATTACTTCAACGATGACGGTATCGCCGAGATAGGCTGGACGGATATTGATGATAAGCGCTATTACTTTGACACTGACGGAGTTATGAAAAAGGGTCTGTATTCCGACAGCACAGGCATATACTACCTCACCGAGGACGGAATGGAGACCGAAAAGTGGGTAAACTTTGATGATAAGACCTTCTATTTCGGCGAGGACGGCGCTGCTGCCGCTGGCTGGAGAACTATCGGCGACCTTGACTTCTACTTCAACAAGGCAGGCGAGCTGCAGGACGGCTGGACGACCATAGACGGCAGCAAGTATTATCTGCAAAGCGGCGTTGCCACCAGGGGCCCTATCGTGATAAACGATGTATTCTATAACTTTGGTGAGGACGGCTATCTTAAAGAGGGCTGGATAACCTGGAACGGCAAGAAATACTACAACAACAAAAACGGCACGGCTGTTACAGGCTGGAAAACTATCGACGGCAAGGATTACTACTTCAACGAAAACGGTGTTATGCAGAAAAACCGTGAGGTAGACGGCGTTGAGCTGGGTCCTGACGGCGCCGCCAAGGACGAATAGGTGTTAAAATGGACCGATGCAGCTATGCTTCGCCCATAGGCGAGCTTATACTTGCAGCTGAGGACGGCTTTGTAAAAGGCGTGTGGTTCACCGATCAGAAGCATTTCCCCGATGATCTTGGAAATGAGTCTGATGATGCCGAAACTCTTGAAGCCCTCAAAGGCTGGCTCGACAGATATTTTAAAGGCGAAAAGCCCTCGCCCCAAGAACTGAGACTTGCGCCCGAGGGCAGTGAGTTTTCAAAAAGGGTCTGGGGGCTGCTGCTTGAAATACCCTACGGCAGCACCGTTACCTACGGCGAGCTTGCAAAGCGCCTTGAAGCCGAAAGCGGCAGAAAAGCCTTCGCCCGGGCAGTGGGCGGCGCTGTGGGCAGGAACCCTGTTTCGATAGTGATACCCTGCCACAGAGTTATAGGCAGCGGCGGTGCCCTGACAGGCTATGCCGCAGGTGTTGAGCGCAAGGAATGGCTCCTGAGAGCTGAGGGGGCTTTTGGCAGGGAAAATTCCGAGAAAAATTTTAAATAACTATTGACAAATCATTTATAATGTAGTATAATATAATTTAGTGAATTGATAGGCATGATCCCGCATTGGTTTTCTTATGGGATTATGAAAATTAAGGTGATTTGGCGAAGGGGCAGCGGCTGGTACGCTGCCTTTTTGATTTGCGGAGATAATTATGAGCTATGTGAAATTTGAGAACGTGTATAAAAGGTATCAGATGGGCGAGGTGACTATCACCGCATCTGACGGGGTGAGCTTTGAGATAGAAAAGGGCGAGTTCGCCGTTATTGTGGGTGCCTCGGGCGCAGGCAAGACCACCATACTCAATATGCTGGGCGGCATGGACAGCTGCGACGAGGGCAGCATTATTGTTGACGGCAGAGATGTGGCTGCGCTGGGCAAAAAAGAGCTTATATCCTACAGGCGGTTCGATATCGGCTTTGTTTTCCAGTTTTATAATCTGGTGAACAACCTCACAGCTAAAGAAAATGTGGAGCTCGCAACCCAGATATGCCCCGATGCCGCAGACCCCGAAGAGGTGCTAAAAAGCGTGGGGCTGGGCGACAGGCTCAATAACTTTCCCTCGCAGCTCTCTGGCGGCGAGCAGCAGAGAGTTTCTATCGCAAGGGCTCTCGCTAAAAACCCAAAGCTGCTGCTTTGCGATGAGCCCACAGGTGCGCTGGATTACAACACAGGCAAGACCATTTTAAAGCTTTTGCAGGACACCTGCCGTGAAAAGGGTATGACAGTTATCGTAATAACCCATAACTCCGCTATCGCACCTATGGCTGACAGAGTCATTACCGTTAAAAACGCAAAAGTAGCATCGGTCAAGCTAAACGAGTCCCCCACCGACGTCTCACTGATAGAATGGTAATACCGCACCCTGCAGCCTGCCTGCTTCGGGCTATATTATGACCTTGTGCGCTGTTTACTGGGGAAAACCTTTCTGAAGAAAGGTTATTCCCCAGACCCCTTTCCAAAGACTTTTAATTCTTTTTGGCGAGGGGGCAAGACTTCGGTCACAGGACTTTGTATGCCGCCGCAGTCTGCTTTGTAAACAGCACAAAAGCCCCCTCGCCAAAAAGAAACAGAAGTTTTAGGGAGGGGGTTTTGGGGATGACCCTTTTTCAAAAGGGTCTCCCCCAATAGATAACGTACAAAGCTATAATGCAGCCCGAAGCAGGCAGGCTGTGGGGTGTGGGTGCATTCTGAAAGGTGGAGGTAAGATGATAATTGAGATAGAAGATCTTTCGATGGCTGAGCTGGAGCCTTTTACCTGCACGTCTGAGGCGAGGCTGATAGATCACTATGGGGCTGACGGGGGGATATTCATAGCTGAGAGCCCGAAGGTGATACTTACGGCGCTTGACAGCGGGTACGAGCCTGTGTCGGTGCTGGCGGAGAGAAAGTGTATAAGCTCGCAGGGGGCAGGTATAGCAGACAGGTGTGCTGACATACCTGTGTACACCGCCGACAGTGAGCTGCTGACCAGGCTGACGGGCTATAAAATGACCAAGGGCATTTTGTGTGCCATGAAGAGAAAGCCGCTTAAAGAGCCCGGGCAGATACTTAAAAACGCAAGGCGGATAGCGGTGCTTGAGGACATAATGAACCAGACCAACATAGGTGCGGTGTTCCGCTCGGCGGCGGCGCTGGGGATAGATGCGGTGCTGCTGACAAGCTCCTGCAGCGACCCTCTGTTTCGGCGCACCATAAGGGTGAGCATGGGCACAGTGTTCCAACTGCCCTGGGCGTATCTGGCGGAGGGCTCGCCCGAGTATGTGAGATATCTGGGGAAAATGGGCTTTACCACCGCTGCAATGGCGCTGAGAAACGACACTGTAAGCATAGCCGACCCTGAGCTCCACAGTGCCGAAAAGCTCGCAATAATCCTTGGTACCGAGGGCAGCGGACTGAAAGACAGCACCATATCAGCCTGCGACTTCACCGTTAAGATACCCATGTACAACGGCGTGGACTCGCTGAACGTTGCGGCGGCAGGTGCGATAGCTTTCTGGGAGATGAAAAAGTAAGCGCGGCGGCGCTGAGTGAATGGTGAATAACAAACAGCGAATAGTTAAGGTGCCAACTGCACGGAATTGATACTTTGATCATTCGCTTTTTCAGCTCTGAAAATTTTTTCAGAAACTTAACACATAGCTTTAAGCTCCGATTAAGGCAGGGCTTGTATAATGAGTACAGAAACAAGAAAAGGAGCTGAGCTTATGAATAATAAAAGATATTTTGCAGTAATAGCAGCACTGACCATGATAGCAGCCTGCGTATCATGCGTTAAGTCAGAGGACAATGACAGCAGCACAAAAACCACCTCTGCGGTCTCTCAGTCGGCAGAGGACAGCTCTTTGGAGGAGGAAAGTGCAGAGGAAAGCTCGGAGGATACCGAGGCAGCCGACGAAAGCTCTGCGCCAGAGGTGATCGAGGACTCACAGGCGGAGTCCACAGAAGCTGAAAGCTCTGCCGATGCTGACGTAGATACCGGCGATACCACCGAAGATACCACCGACGCCGTTACCGCAGGGGCAGGGGATATCGAGATACTTGAAGCAAGTGCCGATAATACCGCCCTAACATCGGGCAGTGCGACAGTAACTATCGGCAATAAGCAGATAGACCTGAGCGGAGCCTATATCATCGACGGTATAGATGCTGAGATATCGGGTGGCACCTATGAGTCGTCAAACGGTGATGAAAATGTATTCCTTGTAATAAACGGCGGCAGCCTTAAAATATCAAACGCTGAGATAATCAAAACAGGCGATGCCTCCACCAACGACTCGACCCGCACCTCGGACGTTTCAGATGATTATAATTTTTACGGTATAAACTCGGTGATACTTGTGGTGGGCGAGGGCAGCTCTGCCGAGATAACCGACTGCACCATAACCTCAGACTGCAGCGGAGCAAACGCAGTGTTCTCCACCGCAGGGGCACAGGCAGATGTAAGCAATGTTTCCATAACCACCACAGGCAACTCGTCAAGGGGAGTTTACGCCACCTATGAGGGCATGATCAATGCAGAAAATGTTGATATAACCACCAGCGGCGCACACTGCGCACCTATCGCCACCGACCGCGGCGGCGGATATGTTACCGTGAAAAATTCCAAGGTCAGCTGCTCGGGCGACGGCAGCCCGTGTATCTACTCAACAGGCGATATAACTGTTGAGAACGTTGTGGGAGTTTCAACGGGAGCGCAGGCGGCGGTCATCGAGGGCAAAAACTCTATCACCATGACAGACTGTGACTTCACCGTGAGCGGCGGCAACAACGGTGTTATGCTCTACCAGAGTATGTCGGGGGACGCTGCGGATAAGGACGCCACAAGCAGCGTATCGACCCTGACTATGGAGAACTCGGTGATAAGAAACAGCACTGACGGCGCAATGTTCTACATCACAAACACCGCTTCTGTTATTGACCTTAACGGCGGCAATACCCTTGAATGTGATAATGGTCAGCTGGTGAGCGCCGCAACAGGCAGGTGGGGCAGTGACGGTTCAAACGGCGGCAGCCTTACCCTTAATATAACGGGCGACAGCATAAGCGACAGTGTATCGGCAGATGATATCAGCTCGGTAACAGTTAACGTTTATGATGGCGGCGAGTTCACAGGCGAGACATCGGGTGATGTTACGGTGAGCTGACGGAAGGCACTCAAAACCCTGATATATAAGAACACCCAAGCTATAACATAACACCCCAATAAAAGAGGTATCACCTCAGCGAATGATGAATAGTCATCACTGAGGGGATACCTCTTTTTTATTTTTCAGAAAATCCCTCAGCCGCCTTCTCCGCCAGCGAAAGTATCGCGCCGCCGCCCTCGGGCAGGTGGGATAGGTAGGTG
>ERZ842401.4779-NODE-4779-length-15460-cov-5.753132_pt1 | contig 15460 bp, 21 predicted proteins | sample MGYA00521270_ERZ842401 | MGnify/ENA primary metagenome ERZ842401 (study PRJEB31892, sample SAMEA3878208) | bioreactor metagenome | biome: Moose rumen | place: Sweden | collected 2011-10 | study: EMG produced TPA metagenomics assembly of the PRJEB12797 data set...
GTATGGTTTAACCACCCTTTTATCAAGCATTCCCTTTGTTCTGGCTATATATGCCAATCCCAAAGCAGCATTCGCTCTTACTGCTGAATCTTCATTATCCATCAACTTTAAGCAGATATCCTGCGCATGCTTCCAACTTGTCAATCCCTCTCCTACTCTTAACGGCAATAAAAGAAGTTCATCCTTTTCTTCTTTTTCAAGTATTTTCAACGCCTCTTCATATGTTATTTCTTCCAATGGTTTGTATATTCTATCACCCATCTTTTCTCCTAATCAATCCCTTATCCCATACTTCTCACAAAACTCATTAATCACTCTCTTCAGTCCCGAATCCAAAAGCATCTTACCCCTCGACAAAATCTCCACCCCTGAAATCATTACATGATCATACCTCACAGTTTCTCTTGAAACCATTGAATCAACGGTCCAAACATAACAACGCCCATGGCAGTTCCAAGCCCCAACACGGTAAACACCGAATAGCCTCCCAATAAACAGACCACAATCCCAATCAGCATAGCCGATACATCGGAGCCTATTCGTCCCGCACGAAAGGACACCCTGTTATTGGTATATTTCACAATAATATATGCCAGTGTATCATAGGGTGCAAGTCCCATATCTGCCACCATATACATCGCCACACCCAGCGCAATGATCACGATTCCGCAAACCAGCAAAATCACCCGTATCGGTAATCCCGGTTCAAAGGACAACAGCTTAAAAATATATGTGACAAGATCCACCACGTATCCAACCCCGATCATATTGACAAAGGTTCCGACACCCACATATTTTCGATAGGCTGCCAAGACGATGGCAAACAAAATTGTATTCTCGATCAGAAGACAGGTTCCATACGTCATGAATTTCAATCCTATCCCCTGAAAGAACTGGGTAAAGCTTAATCCCATACTGGCAAAGGGATCCACACCGAGCGCTGCTCTTCGGCACATGTTTTCCCGCCCTAACCTTGATAATGTCATTCCCTTGCTCCTTTCCTGCATTTTTACCCACCAAATGACGGTAAATCTGATTCTTCCAGACTGTAATGGCATATTTCCCCATCCCTTTGGTCTTTGCTGCCCATTGCCCGACAAATATCGAGAAATTTGAGTAAAAAAGAGGACTGACGGCTTATCATCAATCCTCTTTCGGTAGTGTTATATTGTTGCCCTGTTGTTTATGGCGTATAGATCAGTTCCCGCATCACAATCTCCTCGGCTCTTGCCTTGATATTGTTCATCCGGCGCACCCACGTCATCTGATCCGCAGCTTTCAGCCGCTCATCCACGCCCTCGCTCTTGGCAAGCTGGCTCATTATCGTATCAAGCCGCTGTTCTGCCTGCTCCTGCACCATAAGGCAATGGCTTTTCAGCGTTCCCTCAAGCAGCATTCCGCTGTATATGCCTCTTTTATGCTCTTTCAGATAAGAACGGCGAAGCAGACCATACTTTGTAATCGGCTCCGATGGCTCCTCATTCGCTTTCAGATTTGGGATAAGGTAGTCCCCGCATTTTATGTATGTAAGTTTCATAAGCGCCCCTTCCTATATCGCCGCCACATTAGGTACGACATCTACGGCAAGAGTATCGCCCTGTTCTTTTCCTATATCCGAAATTCTTGACATATCTACCCTGCCAATAAAGCTAAAATAGATGTCAACCTGCTGTTCCTTATGGTAGCGTGTACCCGTGCTCTCGTGGACTATGACCTTCTCGATAAACTCATTCATCATCGAGTCGCTTATCTCGGAATAATCCGTGTACTTATGCACCAATGCAACAAATTTCTCTGCGCACCGATGTTCATCACGGATTTCGTCTGCGGTCTGCTCCAGTTCCCTGATTCGCCGTTCCAATGTGCCCTGTTCCTCGTCATAGTCACGGAGCAACTTGTCATACAGCCGCTCGGAAATTTTGCCCGCCGCATTATCCTCATACAGCTTCTTTATCAGCTTATCCAACTCCTCAAATCTGCCCTTCATTGTGACAAGTTCCCTGCGGTTGGTTGCTGCGTCCTTCTCCCTGTCAATATCCATTGCCTTGCTGACTTCCCGATAGAAGCCGTCCTCATCTGTCCTGATATACTGACAAATGTTGCGGATAGCGTCCTGCAAAAGTTTTTCCACCGCTGAAGCCTTGATATAATGGATACTGCAAGGGTGTATCCTCGAACAGTAGTTGACACACCGAAAGGCGCTGTCGCTGTCGTAGGTCTTTCCATTCTCCCTGTGGACTGCTTGCGGGCTTGAATATGACAGGCGTTTTCCGCAGTCCGCACAATAAAGTGTGCCCGAAAGTCGATGTGAATGCGAATATGTCCCTCCCGCAACAGTCCTCCTGCCACGCTTACGGCACTTCTGTGCCGTGTCCCAAGTCTGCTGGTCAATGATAGCCTCATGTGTGTTCTTATAGACAATGCGCTCATCCTTGTCCGTCTTTCTGCGTTCCTTTGTCTTAAAATTCTTTCCGACAGTCTTGCTCAAAATCGTATGCCCAAGGTATTCCTCGTGATTCAAAATATATGCAACCGCTGTCGGACTCCAATGGTACGGATCGTGATAGTTATGGTTACGGCAGCTTTCAGGATAGTATTTTTCAAAATATGCTGAAGGTATCAACACCTTGTCTGCTGTCAGTATGTTTGCTATCTCCGTCACGCCCTTTCCCTCAATCGTCATTCGGAACACCCTCCGCACAGTCTCCGCTGCCACCTCATCAATGAGTAAATGCTGTCGGTCTGCGGGATCGTGGATATATCCATAAGGGATAGCTCCGCTGCACCGCTTCCCGTCCTCCATCCTTGCCTTAAACACCGCCCGTATCTTCTTGCTCGTGTCCTTTGCGTACCATTCGTTCATAATGTTGATGAACGGGGTAAAGTCGTTGTCTGTTCCGTTTGCGCTGTCCACGCTGTTGTTGATGGCGATAAAGCGCACATCGCATTGTGGAAACAGTATCTCCGTAAAGTAGCCGACTTGGAGATAGTTCCTGCCGAGGCGAGAGAGATCTTTACAGATGATGGTGCTGATATTTCCCGCCCGCACCTCGTCAATCATTTCCTTGAAGGACGGGCGCTCAAAGGTCACTCCGCTGTATCCGTCATCCGAGAAGTGCTTCGTGGGGGTGAAGCCGTTCTTCTTAGCGTAGTCCTCCAAAAAGTATTTCTGATTGGTGATGCTGTTGCTCTCTCCCTGTTGCTCATCGTCCCGTGATAAGCGTTCGTAGAGTGCCGTGTACTGTGTTGCATTTGTTCTTGTCTTTGCCATAGAAATCGCCTCCTTTTCTTTGATTTGGCAAATTCATTATATCTGTACTCTACAAACATACCCCTTCGGATCGGTCACGCAATAGCTGCTGTGAAGCTGCATCAGGTTGGGTTTCACAAAGAACCTGGTCTTGCCGCTGCCACTTCCGCCGATGACCAGAATATTTTTATTTCTGGCATATTTCGGTCCTTTTGGCTTGCCATCCATCAGCAGACCTTCCGTCTGTGTCAGGATTACATTATTCTCAGGATTGTTCAGATCCATATACGGTTCGATATCCTTTGCGTTGCCCCATCGTGCGCTGCCGTACTCCTCGCCTTTGCGAAACTTTTTGGCATTCTTACCCTTAAAATAGACAACCGCATACATACCGGCTCCGGCAGCTGCCCCGATCAACAGATCGAAGGGATGAATACTCGGCAGGATATGCGAAAACGCTCCGCCAAGGTTAGTCAGGCTTTCCATCAGTTTATTGAAGAAATCCGGGGCTTCCGCAGTCCTGTACGAATAACCTATCTTATTGCCAAAGTAGGCAAACATCAGATACGGGAATATTTTTGTAAGGAGCTTCGTACCACCCTTTTTGACGAACTTCTTAGCCACAAATGTAAGTGCCTGATCTACCGGATTGTCCTTTGCCGTCTGCTTCTTTGAAGCCTTTTTGCCCTGCTTCTTTGCATTCGGCTTTTTCCCTGTATTTCCTTTTCCGGTCGCCTTATTCACATGTTTTGCCCGTGCATTGGAAGCAGTCTTTTTCATATCTTTCATAAGCTCTGCCCCCTGCTCTTCTGTCTGGTCTTTTCTCTCTCACGGTTCTTATCCATGCCAAGCGACATATCCTTATACTTCTGAAGAATCTTCTTGAACGGAATCCTGTCCTTTTTGCGGTTATTGCTTGCGACAAATTCCTTAAATGCCATGGTCATGGCATCCTGATCCCTGCTTTTAAAGAACACGAAATACTTCGGCGGATCCTGCGTCTTATCCTTTTTCACGGCATAATCAATATGATATTTCCTTGCTACGCGATCAAAGGACTTGATGTTACTGTCATCCACCTCGATATTTGTCGCTCCGGCATTCTGTTCCATAAGCTGTTTCAGGGTCTGCTTTCCGTGAGTGTACTGGTGCGACTTGTTTTTCTGGGCATCCAGAAACATCTTCATCGCTTTGGCCAGCACATTCGCTGTCAGCTTCCCCGTCCGTATGGAAAGAGATACGACCTTCTGGTTTACTTCTTCCTGCATCTTTCTCTCCTTTCCGGGCATAGCCCTATACTTGTGATGGTGTCAGGGAGGCACCACCAGCCTGTGCAAATTTATCCGATCCATTTTTCAGTCCTCCATAGCTGTTATTTTTCATTCCGATTTGCTTCTCTGATTTCATACGACCGGTATTCATAGAGACCATTCCTATGCAGAATCTCTTTAATGTCATAATGATGCGCGGCATTAAGCTGTGCCAATATAGGTACCAGGCTCCTTCTGCATCCGTTCATCCGATATCTCCTGCATATCTCGCTATCCGTCATCTGCACATCCTCTCCTCCTCTCCAACTTCTGGACCGTCGGTCCAAAAGTTCATGAAACACAAACTTATGATCATTGCAGCAGATAAATCGTATGTAATCCTGCCTGGAACTGTCCCTTATCAGTCATATGCATGTCATCCAGCAAAAGACACTGAAACAGTACCTTCCTGATATTTGACAGACAGAATATCTGCTGATGCTCCGGATGCTTTATAAAGTCCGGCATCTCCTGAAATGCCATGGCTTTTCTGTACATGATGCTCAAAAGATACAATCCGTTTATGATATGCTTCCCGGACAATGGAAAAGCGTATGTTTCCCTGTCCTCATATACAAAGCGGTATTGCTCCATCTCCTCCTGTAGAAAGTCAAAATAACAGATCACCGATTCCACAAAGGTTTTATGCTCATAATCCGGCCTGCATCGTTTGGCATAGGTGATCACGTTCAGATAGTTGGCATTTCGCTCCATCACATTATTCCGCCTGTGAAAACTATCCCCGTGAATAAGATGGTTCTCTGTATAAACATTATTTCTTGTCATATCATTTGCCAGATTTTCAAATTCAGCGATGCGAAGCAGATAGACCAGCACCTCTTTCAGTTTTGATTCCGAGTCGATCTCCTGTATCGCCTCCCTCGGAAATGCGATTGTGTCAAAGGTCAGTGGAGCACTTCCCTTTTTGATCTCTTTTTCAATCATCCTGCGAATATCCCTCGTTGATTCCATTCTGTCTCCTTCTAACTTTTGGACCGTCGGTCCAGAAGTTCCATAAACGCAAAAAGGCGGCTACAAGATTTCTCTCATAACCGCCCTTTCGCTGTTCCTGTTTAATTATATGATATTTCACTGATCAGCCTGTCCTTATCAGGACTCAACTTTATTTTCTTCATATCTCTGACAATATCTACATCCACATGGAGATCAAGCATGTTGAATATCACCTGCAGGCCTGCGCTCAGTGTATTCATCGTATTATCAGAGAGTGTGATGCACACACAGTTATCATATTCATTTCCGTCCCTTGGCAGGATCCGGAAAAGCTTTATTCCAGCATTAAGGCAAAGCCAGTTCTTCGCATTTTCTCTTCTTACCCGGTAATCACGAACCAGCGGTCTCGAATAAACAATCGAAGCCCGTTTATCAGGCAAATACACATCCAACGGCACTCCTATGATATCTTCACTGTCAATCAGCACCGGTTCTCCAGCCAGTAACGCATAATATGCGACAGCATTTGTCTTAAAGATATGCTCTTCCTGAACATTATGAAACGGAATATCTGCCTGCCTTGCAAGCTTTTCGCAGGCAGGACATTTCTGCCCTTTAACCCGGCTGTCTATCACGCCTCTCCACTCATACCCACAGTTTCTGCATTTCCACCAGACATTCCTGCGTGACTTCGACCAAACCATGAAGGGTTTAAGATCCATATTTCTATCACCCCATTCTTGTGCAAGATATGGATATTCTGTTGCAAAGTCATTGATCCCGGGTATCAGTCTTTCTCCCGAACAAACCGGGCAGCCATGCCCGTCAGTCCTGTCTGCGACTCGAGCCTGCCAATGCTGTCCGCAGTTTCTGCATCTCCACCAGACTTTTCGATTAGCCTTTATAGTAACTGCCGATGGATAAAGCGGATAATTCAGCTCCGACCATTCTGCCGCAAGATCAGGATAAACCGATGCCAGATCATTAAACCCTTGAAGCACCTGATTTCCGGTACAGAAGGGGCATCCACTACCATTGCCCCTGTTCTTTACTGTAGCTTCCCATCTATGTCCGCAGGCTCCATTCCATAAAATCTTTTTATTGGATCCGTAAGATACCTCTCCCGGCTTCTGCTCTTTCTCTTCCGACCATTCCGGCACCAGCTCAGGGTGCTTCTCTGCAAATGATATCATCTCTTTTTCTTCTCTCCTCTACCCAATCCGTATTGTTGTATGTATGGTTAAAAAAGTTCTGAAACTGTATTTCCTTCTCGTCCCTGGCATTATAAAGTGCTGTCAAAAGATACTTTCGCATACACTTGATTTCCGAATTATTCTTCTTAAGCCTGTCAAGAACATGCGTAAGCGTATCATAATCCATTTTCGTAAGCCTGCTCACAACTACCTGATGCGGGTAGTCTCTGCCATTGATCCTTTCGTATCCATCCGGTGGCTCTGTAGTGGCTATATCCGCAATGACGCTTATAATCCCGTCAACGATATCTTTCTTTCCGTGATATGTGTCCTCCTGCAAAATACGCTCATATTCAACCTGATCTTTAAGCATTTCGATATACAGTTCTCTGTCAGTCCGTCTGTCCACGGGTTTTTCCGCTGTCACCTTAAAAGGCTTAGACCAGTCGATATGATCCATCCACTCCTCATCGTCATCGAAGTTATCCACAGACAGTGCCTGACAGGACATGACAGGACGGTACTCTCCCCCGGTATTCTCTGTTGTATTCTCCTGTGTATTCCCGTAAGTATTCTCTGAGATATTCTCTGTATTTGTCCCACGATCCGGCGTAGGATATCCTACGGAATTATGTGGGAGGTGGGTACATTTTTCCGTAGGACGTGTTGCATTATTTTGTAGGGGGTCATACAAAATTTCGTGGGAGGTGGTACAAAATTTTGTAGGATATCCTACGGAAGCCTGATTTTGCTGGCTTTCCATGGTTTTACCCCCTGTGGATAAGTCCATATCAGTCCCGTCACCCGACTTTTGGACCGTCGGTCCAGAAGTTCCTCCCTGTGGCGCATCGTCAAATGTGATCTCTTTTAATCTGTCCGGGAAAAGCTCAATAAACATCACATTAGGCACCTTGGCTCCGTTTGCCAGTGTGATTTCACGAAATACCTTTCTGATCACTCCTATCTCTTCCAGCCGGTCGAGGGCAGCCTTTATGGTTCTTTTTGTCTCTCCGTAAAAATCCGAATACTGCTCATAGGTTTTCTGAAGCAGATCGCTCCTGAATCGTTTTCTCCAGCCTATGGTATTACCTGTGGCCTCATCTCTGATCTCCACGGGTCTGTACCAGTACACAATATCTGACAACAGCGTGATGGCAAGCAGGTACGGCTTGCCGTTATCACGCAGAATTGTCTTGTACCATCTATGCGGAGTGACATTCCCCGTTATATTTATTTCCCTCATGGCATCGACTGTATCGCTGCCGCTGGAAAAGCCTCCCATGGTCAGTGACCTCCTTTTTCCTTCCATTCTTCGAGGAGTTTTATTATGGTCTCCTCTATTTCTTCACTCGAATAATCATCATTAAAATACTGGTTCAGAGTCTCGCTCTTTAAGGAAATCCTGCGGGGCTTCGGCTTATCCTCTGAGAGGATCTCATGCACCAACCCTTTGGTCAGTTCCCTGTTCTGCGAATAATTCCTGATCTTTGAAGCCTGATCAGGCGAAACGGAAACCTCGTCCTCATTCACAACTGTTTCCACCCATTCCTGCTCTTTTTCCTTTAAATAGGACAGTTCGACGCCTGCGCGGATGGCCAGTTTCTTTTCATCCACCATGACAAGGAGTCCGTCTGTAAGCCTCGACAGGGCAATGTATCTCTGAACAGTCTTTGCGCTTTCTCCGGCATCCTCGCTGATCTCTTCAAGCGTATTTCCGCCTTCGCTTCCCTGATGGCTCATGGCATCAAATTTCATACGGTACGCATGAGCTTTCTCACTTGGCAGGATAACCTCTCTCTGAAGATTCGTATCCACCATGACTACGGTAGCCTCATCATCCGAATAATTACGGATCACTACCGGCATGGTCTCAAGACCCACAAGTTCACAGGCTCTCTTTCTCCTGTGACCGGCAATCAGCTCATAGCCACCGCCCTCCATTCTAGGACGCACGATACCGGGATTCAGAATCCCGTTTGTCTTAACGCTCTCCACCATTTCATCCATCTTTTCATCGTCAAGAACACGAAATGGGTGATTTTTGAATTCATGAAGGTCGGATAAAGGTACATCCGTAATTGCGGTATCATCCCCGCCAACAAGATCTGCAAAGTTATTGATTTTTATCCTTCCTGCAATGCCTCTGCTCATACTGCGGCACCTCCCTTCATATCCGAAAGGATTTCCTCAGTCAGATCCCTGTATGCATCCGCAACTCTGCCCTTCGGGTCATGCTCATAAATGCTCACCCCGATTGCTGATATTTCCGCGGCACGGACAGACAACGGAATATTGTTTTTGAAGAAGCGGATCTGTCCGCCGTACCCCTCTGTCAAAAGACGCATGATCTCACGGGCATAATTTGTCCTTTCATCCACCATGGTCATGAGGATTCCCTCTATCTCCAGATGCGGATTGATCTGACGCTTCACCTTCTGTATGGTCTTGATCAGCTGTTCTAATCCCTTCGCAGGCAAGTAAGCAGCCTGTACCGGTATCAACACGCTGTCTGCCGCAGCAAAAGCATTGACCGTGACCATTCCAAGGCTTGGCATACAGTCGATCAGGCAGTAATCATAGTTGTCTTTGACCTGCTCAAGATACTCTTTCAGCACCATCTCCCTGCTCATAACATTCACAAGGGAGACTTCAAGGCCTGATAATTCGATGTTACTTGGCATCAGGTCAACGCCCTCCGCATGATGCAGTATTCCCTCTTGCGGATCTATTTCCTCTTCATTTATAATCTTTCCAAGAACCGTTGCGAGGGTGTATTCCATCGCATCCGGTTCCTCGTAGCCAAGGCTCGCTGTAAGCGATCCCTGTGCGTCTGCGTCGATTAGCAGAACTCTTTTTCCCGCAGATGCAAGTCCAATACCCAGATTACCGGTGGTAGTAGTCTTACCCACCCCGCCTTTCTGGTTTGCTATCGCGATAATCTTGCACATAAGCTTTCCTCCTTGTTTACTGTTCCATCTGTTTGCTATGGTGTTTTTTCAATCGTTTTTCTTCTTTGAGATCCCGGAACGAAGCAAACTCTCTTAGCCTCGGTCCGTCCCCTGAGTTCTTTCTGATACCCGAACTGCTCATCAGTACAAAGCCCTTTTCCCTTTCCAGGCTTTCAAGCGCCCTCTTGATCTGATAGGAATCATTCGCCTGAATCCTGACCTGAACCATATTTCTGTGATTCTTGTAATTTTTCATACTCTGATCTTTCTCCTCCCTTACGGATATTTCTCGCAGGGAAAGCTCATGTGTTTAGCCATTTGCACTGTCGCTGATCCTGGCATCGCTTTCATCCTCCTTTCAAAAATTCACCATAACAGAGATTTCTGAAAACAAAAAAGGACACCTTCTTTGAAATTTCTTTCTTAGAAAGTGTCCTTAGTCTTACAGTATTTGATTGACTCGCCGGGCTTCCAAAATGCACTATCATGCATTATCATGCACAGAGCTTGGAAATTTTGTAGGACGATTGTAGGACTTTTTTGCCCTTCATCCCTTAGAAACCCTTTATTTTACGGCATTTCTTACGATAATGATTTTAGTGTCGGGACGACTGCTCACAATAATGTCGCTATCCTGCATTATCATGCATTCCCAACATGTCATCAAGCTTCTCACTTGCCGTTATCCTGCACCATACTGCACCTTACATTGGAATATCTGTGGCACAGATGTGGCACTCGGCATTTTTTTGTGGTACTTGGGAGTCCATCAAGGACTCTTCCTAAATGACATCATGATCATTTAACTGATCAAATATATCCTTCTTTTTCTTCTCCGATACTTCGGCGTAGATGTCCAGAGTTGTCTGGATATCCTTATGCCCCATAACGGATTGTATTACCTTAACATTGGTTTCATTCTCACAAAGCCTCGTACAGAATGTATGCCTTGTGATGTGGCAGCTGAAGTCCGGAACAATCACCGGCTCTCTGCCTTCTTTCTTTGCATCCACTATTTCCTTTGCGTTATGATCCGATACTATGCGCTTTATTACCTTATTCACGCCAGCCGGATTGAGCAGCCCGCCAAAACGATTACAAAAGATGAAGTTTTTCATTCCTCCAAGCTCTACAACGCAATGATAGCCATACTTTTTCTGGTTCTCTTTTTCAAGCTCCAGAGCTTCCTTGACCTTCTTGAGCATCGGAATAGTTCTGATACCCGCCTCTGTCTTTGGAAGCGCAAGCTCATATTCACACTTGTAGTTCTTGTCAGATCTCGGATAATAGGTAACATCATGGTCAATGGTTATAATCCCATTATCCATATCGGCATCATCCCAACGCAGACCGATAATCTCGCTTATACGGCATCCAGTACCGAACATCACTGTAAACAGTGGCTTCCATTTCAGATTCTTCTGAAGCTCAAGACAATCAAGAAATGCCCTTTCTTCCTCTATTGTGAGTGCATGTCTTACCCCGGTCTCACCATCCCACTTCTTATTAACCTCAGCCATTGCACCATCCGCAGGATTATTACGAATGACATTATCCCTGACTGCGAGCTGGAAAGTGGGGCGTAGCACCGTATGAACAGAATCCACCGTGCTTACGGATAATCCCTTGCCAAGCAAAGCATTGTAAAACAGCACCACATCAGAATACCTCACACTTGAAAGTTTCTTCTTTCCGAATCCGTTTCTTACGTAGCGGTCATAGGTATACAGGTAATTGGTTCTCGTCGAACTACGAAGTTCAGTCTTGGTGGCTATATAACGGTCAAATGCAAAATTTACATCCGCATTGCCCTGAACATACATATCAAGTCCATCAAGCTGATCCCGTTGAAGCTGCTTTTCCTTCTCCCTAAGCTCCCCTAAGTCCTTGGAGTAAATACATCTCCTTTTTCCAAGTGGATCTGTATAGGAGTACCGATAAAGCTTCTTCTCCTTCTTGTAGTCCTCTCCCTTATGTAGTACCTTGCCCTTAGTGTCTTTCCGTATTTTTGCCATAGTTCATCCCTTTCTATTCAGGAAAGAGATTTTGCAAAATTACTTGTGCTTGGTTTCAAACAGTAGCCTGACACCTTCACGTATGGTTTCTGTTATGGTCTGGTCGTTTTGGTCTGCACGCTTCTTTAACTGCTCAAATTCTTCATCGGTAAAGCGGATGGATATTTTACTTGACTTAGGCTTTTCCGCCTTCGGTCTTCCCATCTTTGCCAAATCAGCGCACCTCCCTTCAACCATCTCCATTATACTTTTTGTCCTACAACATGTCAAGGTTTTTGTCCTGCAAAATCTCCTAACCGAATCTTATGAATTGTTGAGTTTTATGTATTCTTCAACCTTCTCAAGATCCACAAGCGCTATCTTGTCAACATGTACAACTGCATCGGAATTGTTTGCCAGATCAGTAAACTTCCTCTCGCTCATGCTATACAGTTCTGCGCCTTCTTTATACCTAACATATTTCTTCGTTGAGTATCTTTGCGTCCGCAGGAGAACAATAGAAAAGACATCACTCGGCACATAAAAGACCATATCGTTATAGATGCACTTAACGAGGCTCTCTTCATCTTTCTCTTTCGCCATAGGCTTATGCTCCTCTCGCTATATTATTTCATGGCTAATCAGCCAATAAAGGCGCACTTATCCCCTAATACTCAAATTCTCTTTCGCAAATGCGCTTTTATTGACCGACAAACCTTTTCTTTAAAAAATACTTTGCAGTGATCCTGGGTACAGATCACATTGGAATTCCACCAGCTTCGACAGCCCCCACTCTTCGGGGAAGTAACTTTAACTAAGGAACGCATCATCGCCATAGGATCCCCAATCCTATTTTCAGCAACATATACGACGCTCCGCAGCTCATAGAGAAATTCGCTTTTCTTCCTAAATATAAGAGCCACATCATGGCGTACTTGCTGTTTGGCTTAACGCTCCGGTTGTTCTGCAAAGTACAACAATATTCAGTTTTCAAAGTTCGTTCCCACCGTAGTGGTGGCAATTCTTACATCGGACTTGTCAGCCCGAAAAGCCTATAAGAGACACCATGCCTGCTAAAACACATAACTCTTATGGACTTTATGAGAATGACAAATAAAATAAATGTAAGAATGCAAGAAAGCCCTGTTCACTTTTAGTATTTCAGTCTGAATTTAGGAATGATCCTTATCAGTCTGATCAAGACCTCCTGTTTACAATCCTTGAGATTTTCCTCAGAAATCCCCGGAGACACACACCGTATTATTTTCTCAACATCAGGGCTAAGGCATTCAAGTATGCATCCCGTCGCAATCATATTGCCCTTCCGGGCTTCTACGATCATGTCATAATCAATCACCTTTGTTTCTGCCATGCTTCTTCGCCCTCTCTTTCGCTTTTTTCATCCCATGGTACTTATATGCCTTCGCCCTATCCGAAGATATGCCAAGCATCTCTCCTATCTGATCAAAGTCATAATCAAAAGCCTCATGCAGTACCAGAGATTGTACTTCCCTCTCTGTGAGTCCCGCTAACAGTTTCTCCAGCAGCTCATCATTAATCTTGATCCTGACATTAGTGATTTCAAGCTCTATGCCATTTTCCACATCATGTCTGTCCTCTGTAGCCATATACTCACCGAAGCGTTTCTCATCCAATGTTTCCAGTGATTCACCACCGTTTACCTCATCTCTGTGGTTAATCATTCTGGTGACATTTCGTGCGCAGTTTAAGATAGCCTGATTCATGAAACTTTTGAATTCAGCGACTATCTCATCCCGCTCATTTGCGTACTTTTTCAAAGTTCCTTCCTTTCCGTGAGGAACTTTCTAAACATCCTTACATTTATTAACTGTGTTTGGGTGCCACAAAACGTAGCGGATGAAAACGAAATTTTTAAAAAAATTTTTTTCTCCGGTTATCCTCCTGTTTTATTCATGCTGATTTTTATGCACTTTTCTTACCTTATCCTGTTGACATATCCTGTTTTCTCCTTTATAATTCACTATGTATCATATTATATATTATTTAGCGTGATTTCATAAAGGAGAAGTCTATGCTTTTTGAATATTTGAAAGACCATTACAAAGACGGGGAACCAATTTTCCTCGATGATATTCATATAGAAGGAATGCGACGGGACAACTTCCGCCAGCAGATCAAAACACTTGCAGATGCCGGCAAGATTGTAAGATACGAGAAAGGGATTTATTATATTCCGAAGAAAACCCGCTTCAGCTCATCCGCAGGTCCTACTCCCGAAACAGTGGCCAGGTACAAATATATCTCCCGTGGTGGTAAGACAGACGGTTATTATTCCGGCAGTACCTTTGCCAACATCATCGGGCTATCTTTACAGGTTCCAATGAAGAAAGAAATCGTCAGCAACAACATAGCTGCCATCGTAAGGGAAGTTCTGATTGGTAAGCAGCTCTTTATCGTCAGAAAGACTAATGTGCCTATCTCCGACGAAAACGTAAAGGTTCTTCAGCTTTTGGAATTATTAAAAAATCTGGATTCTTATCTTGACTGTGACTATGACGAAGCAAGAGAAAAAATAAAAAAATACTCCTTGGCAAACCATATCACCAAGGAGGATATTGATCATTATATAAGAAGGTATCCCGATTCCACCTTCAGATACTATTATGAAATGAGGTTAGACAATGTACTTGCATAATGATAAGGATCTCTTTGAAGAGGTGATAAATGAAGCCAACACTCAGACGGGTATCTCACAGTCAATTATTGAGAAAGACTACTACGTTACCATGATTCTTAAACTTTTAGTCAAAAAAAATCATCATGACATAGTGATCTTGGGAGGTACTTCACTATCAAAATGCTATCACCTAATTAACAGGTTTTCTGAAGATATTGACATTGCTTTCTTCGGATATACCAGTGAAGTTCAGAAAAAAGGCTTCAAATATGATATCATCAAATCACTCAGTGAAAATTTATCTATGCCGATAATGAATTGGAACATCACTGAAAGTGAAAAGGATTACCTTTATTACCTGTTGGGATATCATCCTATATCTGACTATCCTATTGACGGGGTCACTCCAAATGTAAAGCTCAAAACCACTCTCGTGTCCAATCCATTCCTGACGGAAGAAAAAGAAGTAGAGTCAATAATCTATAGTGCCATAAACGATTCTGCTCCTGATATAGTTTCTGGATACGGGCTTGAACCTTTTCCCATGCATGTGCAATCTGTCAACAGAACCTTTATAGATAAAATCTATGCTTTATGTGATTACTACATCGAGGGCAAAGCTAAGCGGTATTCAAGGCATTTATATGACATCTGCAAAATCTATCCAGCAGTATGCATGGACGCCTCATTTATGGAACTGGCTAAAGAAGTCCGTAATCATCGCTCTCAACTATCAAATTGTCTATCCGCAAAGGATAATATAGACATAAAAGCAAAAATTATTGATTTCCTTGATACGGAATTTTACAAGAGCGATTATGATACTGTTACAAAGGCATTAATATCTGACAATCTATCATACGAACAAGCTTCAATTACTATGAGAGAAATCGCAAACAAAATGTTTTAATTTAGATCAACTTACAGTCGACTATATTCAATTGTGAAGCCCCACATGGATATTCCATGCGCCTCAATCCGGTTTAATCGGATTGACTTCATTTCTACCATACAGCCTTAACTCAGCAGCCTGCGTTTATGGTAGCGCAAGTACCGCATTCAGGTTAATCAACGTAGAAAATGTGCAGGTGCTCCTCCTACTGCATTGAGGAACTTTTGCCTCAATGAGCAACCTCTCCCTCTCGGGCAAGG
>ERZ842401.4780-NODE-4780-length-15460-cov-5.468419_pt1 | contig 15460 bp, 13 predicted proteins | sample MGYA00521270_ERZ842401 | MGnify/ENA primary metagenome ERZ842401 (study PRJEB31892, sample SAMEA3878208) | bioreactor metagenome | biome: Moose rumen | place: Sweden | collected 2011-10 | study: EMG produced TPA metagenomics assembly of the PRJEB12797 data set...
TCCTGCGGACAGCGATGTCTGCTCCGCAGCCATAAGGGGGAACCTACACTTCCCCCTTCGGTGCCTGCGGCACCTACCCCTATTGTGTACTTGCGTTTCTGTCATATCCAAAAAGCGGATATGACAGAAGCCGCAAGTTTGCCCGTTGCCACCCACCACGCTATGAAAGGAGGCGGAGACTTATGGCGGTGAAAACGGTCAGCACCCGTGTCGGCATCATCGGCAGGGGAGCGAAGTGCGTGGGACGCTCTGCGGTGGAGCGGTCAGCCTATATCAGCCGCACGACCATACACAGCGATTACTACGCAGAGACATTCTATCCCAAATATGCGGAGGACTTGGTACATTCGGAGGTCTTACTGCCGCCGCAAGCACCGAGGGAATACGCCGACCGTGCCGTGCTATGGAACAGCGTCGAGGCAGTAGAGAAACACGCAAAGGCGCAGCTTGCACGGAGCATAAATTTCACGCTCCCCAACAGTTGGTCTTATGAGTTTGCAAAGGAGTTTACGAGGGACTTCATACAGAGGGAGTTTGTCGATAAGGGTATGTGCTTCGATTTTGCAATCCACGACAGCGTGAATGAAAAGACGGGGGAGCGGAACTTACACGCCCACGGCTTGGGGACTATGCGACCTATCAATGAGGACGGCACTTGGGGCGATAAATCCCGCAAGGTATATAAGCTCGACAAGGACGGAAACAAAATCAGGAAGAAGAACGGCAGATACGACTGTACCACAGAGAAAACAACGGACTGGGACAGACCGGAGTTTGCCCGTGAGTTTCGGGAGCATCTCGTGCAGGGCATCAATGAGGCGAATGAGCGTCTCGGCATCCAAGATGAAGTATGGGAACACCGCTCATTCAAGGAGCGTGGGCTTGAACAGAAGCCGACCATACACCTCGGAGAGAAAGCGTCCGCTTTGGAGCGGCAGGGCATACACACGAAGCGGGGAGATTATAACAGGGAGGTCATGTATCTCAACTCGCTTATTATCAAGGTGCAGGAGATTAAGAGGGAGCGTTTCGACAAACTTGTAGGGAATGTCAAGGAAACGGCAACGGCTACCGTCAAGGCAGTCAGGAACGAAGTCCTTGAACTTATCCATAAGACAGCGGCAAAGAAAAAGTTTATGTCCCTGCCCGTTGTCAATTCAAAGTACCTTGCGAAAATCAGCAACAGGGAGGTGCTTTCCAATCCGCAGTTGTCAGAGAATTTTGTAAAAAATTACGGCATTGAAACATTCGAGCAGTTGCAGGAGTATATCGAGAAGCATTCAAAGACCGCCGATGATATGGACACGGTTATCAAGGGCAAGTGGCAGAGGCTACAGAACTTAAAGGAACTTGCGGAGGTTTACGCCGAGTATTCCCGTCTGCGTGATGTTGCAAAGGAGAGCCGTAAGCAATCCATCTTTACCAAGAAGAAATTTGACAAGGAACACGAAGTGGAACTGTCAGACTTTGATTATTATGACGCAAGGCTGAGCGAAATCAAAGGGGACGCTAAAGCCACCCCGAAAGCGTGGGCGAAGGAGATTGAAAGCCTTGAAAAGGAGTTACCGCCGCTTCAGACGGAATACGGACGGGAAATAAGCCGCATCGCCACAGCGGAGGTTATTGAATACACCAAGAAGGATATGGAGCGTATAGAGGCGAATGAGCGCAGGGCGGTAGAAAGGCAACAGCCGCAGAGAAAGAAACAGCAAGAATTATCATAATAGCACAGGATAGTGACAGGACAGATATAGGTGATAGTATCTGACTTGTCTTAATCCAGAGAGGAGAGGCAATGCAGACAACAGAAAACAAAATGACTGATGAACAGGGGACAGCACAGGAGGCTATGCCCACCATTCGTCAGAAAATCGGGAGTACGACCTACATCGTCAAGTCTTATTTTTCAGATACCGCCACGGAAACGATGGAGGACAAAATCAGGCGTATGATGAGGCATGACATAGAAAGCGGGAACTATTGATGTGGATTCCGATTCAGGACGCAGATTTCACAAAAATTTCATTGAAAATCGTGCAGCTTTGCTGTATGATGAATATGGATAATTATGAAAAGGAAAGGCGGGGTTATGGAAGTGCAGAACTCAATATCCAAGACAATAGACACCGCAGAGCAGGAAGCACAGTACGATGCTTGTGTGAAGAAGTTATTGTCCGAAAGGATAATCCTTGCGTGGATACTGAAGGAGTGCGTAAGCGAGTTCAAGCAGTATTCCATCCCGCAGATAGCAAATGATTGTATCGAGGGCGAGCCGAAAGTGGCGGTTGTTGCAGTCGATCAGGACGAACTTGATTATGTGGAGGAAATTGCCGATAAACAGATCGAGGGGCTGAACACAGAGGACACTTCTATCAAGGAAGGCAAGGTGTATTACGACATCCGTTTTGATGCTGTCACGCCTGACACGAAAGAACCTGTCCGCCTCATCATAAATGTGGAAGCGCAGAAAAGTGACAAAACGCCCTATCCCCTCATCAAGCGAGCAATATACTATGTGAGCCGTATGATTTCGGCGCAGAAAAACAAGATATTTACGGGGAGTCACTACGAGAAAATCCGCAAAGTTTATTCCATCTGGATATTGATGAATGTGGACGAGGAAAAAGCAAATACTATCACAAAGTACCGCATAGCCGAGGAACAGGTTATAGGGAATGTGGCTGAAAAGGAAAGTAACTACGACCTTTTGACGGTTATGATGTTAAGGCTTGGGACGGCGGATAAGGCAGAGGATAAACCAATATTAAAACTGCTGGATGTCCTGTTATCAGCGGATACTAAGCCGGAGGATAAGAAAGAGATACTCAAAACAGACTTTGACATTCCGATGTCAGCATCAATGAGCGAGGAGGCGAATATTATGTGTAATCTGGGCGAAGGGATTAGAGAAAGCGCTTTTGCACGAGGAACGCAAGCGACACGAATGGATACAGTGATTAACCTTATGAAATCATTAAAGTTAAGTGCTGAAGAGGCAGTTAATGCCATGGGTGTACCTGATGAAGATAAAAAAACTTTGTTGGATATGGTTGACAATCAGCTTGCTGTAAAATAGCAACTCTGTCTGTCGATTTTTAATCGTATCAACCCATCAATCAATCAGCGGTAGGGCTATGAATGGCTCTACCGCTATTTTTTTGCTCTTTTTCAAACCTCTGTATTGACAAAACTGTTCCGAAAGGTACGATCCTGATCGAGACGGGTCGGATGTTTCAGGATGCAGGCTACGAGATAAAAGTGCTCAATACGATCAATTTTAAGAAATCTATGCACTATAATCCCTTTGCCTATCTTCATGATGAAAAAGATATCCTGAAGCTGGTAAATACCCTCATTGTAAATACCAAGGGAGAAGGTCAGCAGGCTACCGAAGATTTTTGGGTGAAAGCGGAGAAATTGCTGTATCAGGCATATATCGGCTACATCTTTTATGAGTGTGTGGAAGAGGAACAGAACTTCATTACGCTTATAGATATGATCAATGCTTCGGAGACGAGAGAAGATGATGAGTCATTTAAAAATGCCATTGATCTGATCTTTGATGAGCTTGAAGAGGACGAGCCGGAACACTTTGCCGTGAAGCAATATAAAAAATATAAATTGGCCGCCGGCAAAACCGCTAAATCTATACTTATTAGTTGCGGTGCGAGGCTTGCGCCCTTTGATATCAAGGAGCTTAGAGACCTTACGGAATACGATGAAATGGAGCTTGATCAGATAGGAGAGAGAAAGACGGTACTCTTTATGATCATGTCCGATACTGATGGAACATTCAATTTTCTATTGGCGATGATGCAGTCGCAGATGTTTAATCTTCTGTGCGAATGTGCAGACGATAAGCATTATGGCAAACTGCCGATCCATGTGAGATTTTTATTGGACGAGTTTGCCAATATCGGCCAGATACCGCAGTTCGACAAACTGATCGCAACGATACGAAGCAGGGAGATATCTGCTTCTATTATTTTGCAGTCGAAATCGCAGTTGAAGGCCATTTACAAGGATAATGCCGACACCATTGAGGGCAATTGTGATACCACCTTATTCCTTGGAGGAAAAGAGAAGACGACTCTGAAAGAGATGTCGGAGATTTTGGGTAAAGAGACCATTGACCTCTATAACACGTCGGATACCAGAGGACAGTCCCCATCCTATGGGCTTAATTATCAGAAAACGGGGAAGGAATTGATGTCTCAGGATGAAATAGCAGTCATGGATGGCGGAAAATGTATCATGCAGCTTAGAGGCGTGAGACCGTTTTTCTCAGACAAATACGATATAACAAAGCATAAGCGATACGTAGAGCTGTCCGATTATGACGAGAAGAACCTGTTTGATGTCGAAGCGTTTTTGTCAACGAAGCTTAAGATGAAAAAGAATCAGGTTGTGGAAACGCATGATATGGGTGTCATCGAGGATGATGCCGTAAAAACTGAATAGGCATAAGGCTAAACGGACTCACAAGAGCAAACCTGACGCCGGAGCCATACAACTGAATAGGACGAAGCTAAATGGATCCGTAAGGACAAACCTGATGCAATGTCCGGCAATCAAAATGGGACCGCCGATGCGCAGCCTGGAAAGCAAAGAGCATCGGAAGTCCCGGCGGGATTGGCATAACCAATACCCTGCGAACATTCTACCACAAAAGGGATGCCGCAGGGATTTTTTATGCCTTCCGTAAAGTAACGCAAACAAATTTCAAAAATCGGAAGGAGGAATCCAAGATCGCCCGTTTTGAACAAAAAACGAGGATATAAGATTTTGGAAAACATTATCATGGCTTTTTTTACTAACAGCGTAACAGCACTTAAGACCGTCGTAACCGCCATCGGAGCGGGCGTAGCCGTATGGGGAATCATTAACCTGCTTGAGGGCTACGGAAATGATAACCCCGGTGCGAAGTCACAGGGAATCAAGCAGCTGATGGCGGGCGGAGGTATCGTAATCATCGCCCAGACGGTGATCCCTCAGCTTACTTCTCTCTTTTCATAAGGAGAAGATCACGATAGATGAACACTATCGTTGAAAAGATTACCGAACTCATAAAGGAAATGCTGCAAGGCTGGGTAATGACTAATCTCGAAGGCATGTTCACCGATGTGAATGATAAAGTCGGGACAATAGCCGGAGAGGTTAGCCAGACCCCAAGCGCATGGAATGCCGGTATTTTCAACATGATAAAAAACTTGTCAGACAATGTCATTATACCGATAGCCGGGATCATCATTACTTACGTGCTTTGCTATGAACTGATCACTATGGTCATAGACAAGAACAACATGCACGAATTCGATACCTCGCTTTTCTTCAGATATCTTTTCAAGGCTTGCATCGCAGTAATGCTGCTCAGCAAGACCTCGGATATCGTCATGGCGATCTTCGATGTGGGTGGTCATATGGTCAATCAGGCCGCATCTGCCATTACAGGATCCACAGCCCTTGATGTAGGAGCAACGATCCAGTCGATGTTCTCAAGTCAGCTGTCCACGATGGAAATCGGAGAGCTGATAGGTCTCGGCATTGAAACCATGTTTTGCAGTTTCTGTATGAAGATCATGTCCGTGCTGATCACCGTCATTTTATACGGGCGCATGATCGAAATATATCTTTATGTATCGGTAGCACCGGTGCCATTTGCAACACTTGTAAATCGTGAGTGGGGCGGCATCGGATCAAACTATATCAAAGGATGTATCGCACTGGCTTTTCAGGGATTTTTCATCATGGTCTGCGTGGCGATCTATGCAGTCCTTGTAAACGCAGTAGCGGTGGCAAGCAATCTCCATTCCGCACTCTGGCAGGTGATGGCTTATACCGTAGTGCTGTGTTTCTCCCTGTTTAAGACCGGATCCTTAAGTAAGAGTATTTTGAACGCCCATTGATTGGGCTGATACGGAGGTGAATATATTGGCAATCGCAGTAGATGTGGCGAAAGACCCCAAGGCGATAAAGTCGAAGTTCATCGGAAACTTCACAAAGCGTCAGGTCATTTGCTTTGGAGCGGCTGCCGTAGTGGGTGTTCCCTTCTATCTGTTGACAAGAAAGGTAATCGGGACGGACGTGGCTGCCCTGCTCATGGTGGCAGTCATGCTCCCGTTCTTCTTCATCGCAATGTATGAGAAGGACGGAGTGCCTGCGGAAAAGTATTTGAAGCAGGTCATAGAGATGAAGTTCATCCGACCCGGAATACGCAGATACAAGGTAGAGAACCTGTATGAGCAGCTGAGAGAACGAGAAAATATGGAAAAGGAGGTGGAAGCTCTTGAAGCCAAACAGAAAAAGTGGAAAGAAGAGCGTATCGGCAAAGCCGCAGGCAGCTTCAAAAATGAATAGGAAGCAAAACTCAGGCGGTAAGTCGCTCATGGAAAAATTCACAGGGCTTACGCTCTCGGAACGGCTTAAGCTGAATAAACTTAAGAAAGCTCTCGCCGGTGACAATGGCAATTCCGGCAAACAGATTTCCACACAGCAGACCATTACTTTTGACAAGATGTATCACGATGGCATCTGTAAGGTGCATAAGAATTACTATACGAAGATGATCGAGTTTTATGATCTGAATTATGTGCTGCTTGATGAAGAGGAACGGGCGGATATTCTGGGGCTGTATTCCCAGTTCATCAATTATTTCGATCCGAGTATTACATTTCAGATATTCCTGTTTAACAGGCATGTAAACGAGGAGACTCTTGCGGCACAGTTTGATATCGCGGCACAGGGAGATAAGTTTGACGACATCCGGGAGGAGTTTTCGGATATGCTCAAAAATCTCTCCGCAAAAGGAAATAACGGTGTCATTAAAAGCAAGTATATCATTTTTGGTATCGAGGCGGAGAGTCTCAAAGAAGCGAGACAGAGATTTATCAGTCTGGAGGCGGATATCATAAAAAACTTAAGAAACCTCGGCACAAATGCCAGAAGCCTTGACGGGAAGGAACGTCTGAGGATCCTGTATGAGTTTTTCAATCAGGACAAGATGGAGCCTTTCCGTTTTTCTTTTAAGGAGATGGCTGAGTCCGGCAACAGCATCAAGGATTATATCGCGCCGCAGGGCTTCGAGTTTCGTTTCCCCGGAAGATACAAGATGGGGCACATGTTCGGAGCGACCAGGTATCTGGATATCATATCGCCGAAGCTCAATGATGAGCTGTTAAAACGCCTGTTGGATATTGACAGTAATGTATCCATATCCATTCATATGCAGACCATTGAGCCGACGGAAGCGAGCAAGCTCTTAAAGAGGGCGTTGTCTGATATCCAGAAGACGAAGATTGACGAGCAGAAGAAGGCGGTGCGTGCCGGGTATGACATGGATATTCTTCCTACGGATATCGTTCTGTATGAAAAGAATACCATGGAACTTCTGGACGACCTGAACAGCTCCAATCAGAAGCTCATATGGACGACGATACTTTTATCAGGATTTGGCAGGAATAAGAAGGAACTGGAGAGCGTATCACAGCGCATTTCCGGTATTATCCAGCAGGCTAACTGCCGCCTGATAGACCTGCAGTATAAGCAGGAGGTGGCCATGAATGCAGCCGCACCCATAGGCATCAATGAAACCGGAGAAGGCAGGCATCTGATCACAAAGAATCTTGCCATATTGGTGCCCTTTAACACACAGGAGCTTTTTCAGCAGGGACAGTCGCTTTATTACGGCTTGAACGCGCTCTCCAATAACATGATCATGGCAGACCGCAAGAAACTCAGGACACCGAACGGAGTCATACTTGGAACTCCCGGCAGTGGTAAGAGTTTTTCTGCAAAGAGGGAGATTCTTGGCAGCTTCCTTGTATCAAGGGATGACATTTTGATCTGTGATCCCGAGGGCGAGTATTACCCTCTTGTGAAGGCTTTAGGCGGGGAAGTGGTAAAGCTGGCGACCAACTCAAAGGATTACTTAAATCCCATGGATATCCAGTTATCCCATAAGAACGACAGGGAGGCGCTTAAGCTTAAGTCAGACTTCCTGATCACGCTCTGTGATGCCATCGCAGGTGGAGAAACGGGGCTTGCCAATGATGAAAAGGGTATCATCGACCGATGTATCGAAGGTATTTATGATGAGTATTTCAAAGACCCGAGACCGGAGAATATGCCGCTTTTGGAAGACCTGTACAATGCATTGATTGCATATGAGCCGGACAAGGCAGTATCAGAGGAGCTTGCAGTGGATGCAAGGCAGAAGGCGGTACGTATCGCAAACAGTCTTGTACTTTATGTGCATGGCTCACAGAACTATTTCAATCATCGCACAAACGTGGATTCCCAGAACCGTATTGTCTGCTTTGATATCAGAGACCTGGGAAAGCAGCTTAAAGAGCTTGGAATGCTGATCGTGCAGGATGCGGTATGGAACAGGGTTTCCCGTAACCGTGAGCGCAGGGTGGCCACCCGCTATTACTGTGATGAGTTTCATTTGCTCCTCAGAGATAAGCAGACAGCGCAGTATTCGGTGGAGATATGGAAGCGTTTCAGAAAGTGGGGCGGTATACCGACAGGTCTTACGCAGAACGTAGGTGATTTCCTTCGTTCGGAGGAGATCGAGGGAATTCTTGGCAATAGTGACTTTGTATATCTCCTTAATCAGAACGCAAAGGATCAGGTGATCCTGGCAGATAAGCTGGGACTTTCGGAGAAGCAGCTTCAGTATGTGACCAACTCTGAATCCGGCTGCGGACTCATACTCTATAACGACGTGGTGATCCCGTTTGCGGACAGATATCCTACGGATACAAGGACATACAAGATCATGAATACGAAACCGGAAGAGGTTGATGAACCGATTGGCGGAGTAAAGAAGCAGGGAGATGATGGAGATGGCGAAGAAGAATAAAGCGACAAATCCTGCCCCTAAAAAGGAAACCTTTGAAGGAGGTAAGGATGCCGGAGATTTTAAGAAAACAAGAGCCGCACCCGGAGCAACCGCAAAGGGAAAGGCGGCGAAAGAGGGCGTAAAGATAGGAAAAGTGAGCGAGGTGCAGGAAACTTTTGGACCGTCGGTCCAAAAGTCGGGATCCAAATCGGAGCAGATAAGCAAAAAGGTGAATCAGGAGTTCTTCGATAAGCATGATCAGGAGGATGAAAAAAATACCGAGTATGCATCCCAGCGAGAGGAAACAAGGGCGCTTCGCAAGCACAGGCAGCATGAGGGCAGAACCAGAGTTAAGGACAGTTTCATCCAGTCGGACGGAGACTTCCATGATAAGGCAGGTTTTGTGGAGGATGCCGGGGCAGAAGTATCGGGCAGCAAGAAGCTTGATAAGCTGGAAAAGAAGGCAGAGAAAGCTGGGAATAAAACCCAGAGGGCAAGGAAGAAACTGCCACAGCAGAAGGAATATAAGCTGGTTCGTCACTTCGATGAGAAAACCGGAAAAGTCACTTATGAACTTGAGACCAGGAAGGTTCCAAAGAAGCCGAAACACGGCAACCCGGCGACAGCCGCAACCCGCAGGGCAATGATGGAAGCACAGGGCTTCGTGCATCAGAAGATCTCTGAGAACGAAAAAGAGAATGCAGGAGTCGAGGGCGCACACAAGACTGAGCAGGCAGGTGAGGCGGCGATAGATTACGCAAGAAGATTTAAGCGTGATAAATATGCCAGACGTCAGAACAAGGTCGCAGCCCTTGAAAAGAAACAGTTTAAGGCGGAGACCAATTTTCGCTATCAAAAATATCTGGAGGAGAATCCTGAAATTAAAAAGAAAGCATTTCAGAAAAGACTTCAGAAACAGCGGATAAAAAGGGAGTACGCCAAGGCGATGAGAAAGGGAGCCGAGGCAAAGCAGGCCGCAGGATATGCGCAGAAGGCAGCACAGACAACCACAAATATTGCCCGTAAGATACAGGAGTTCGCAAGAAAGCACATCGGAGCAATCGCTACCATAGGCTTATTCGGACTCTTTTTTATGCTCATAGCAGCCGGTATATCAAGCTGTTCTGCGGTGATAAACGGAGGTCTGTCGGCAACCATGGCAGGCAGCTATCAGAGCGTACCGGCACAGCTGGATGCATCAGATGAGGCGATGACTTCAAGGGAGATGGCACTTCAAAACACCATCGACAGCATAGAGGATGATTATCCCGATTATGACGAGTATGAGTACAACCTTGAAGAAATCGGGCACAATCCCTTTACGCTGATCAACTATCTGTCTGCAATAAAGGTGGACGTGGTCGCTGCTGATGCTGATTCAGAGATCGAATCGCTTTTTGAGGAGATGTATGAGCTTACCCTTACGCCAAGAACGGATACCAGGACAAGGACGGTAACAAATGAAGAAACAGGCGAAGAGGAGGAAGAAGAGTATACGGTAGAGGTTCTGGAGGTGGAGGTTACAAGGAAGCCTTTAGAGGACATCGTGGCAGAACGGCTTACCGGAAATGATGATGCAAGTGTTTTATATGCTGCATATCAGCAGACGAACGGAGCACTTCAGCAGTTCTATACACCGTTGGACGTTGACTGGTACAGCCTGATCAAAAGCTATTACGGCTATAGGAAGAATCCCATCACGGGAGAAAACCAGTTTCACAGGGGTATAGATATTGCGGTTCCGGAAGGCTCGGAGGTTTATGCGGGACATGACGGGACGGTGACGACTGCGGGATACAACGATGATTACGGCAACTATATCGTCATCGAGGATTCCGAGGGCTTTGTCACGAAATATGCCCATTTGGAAAGTATGAACGTCAGCGGAGGTCAGATGGTGAAGCATGGTGCGATCATAGGTAAAACCGGAAGTACCGGGGCAGTCACGGGAAGCCATCTGCATCTGGAGTGCTTATCGGACGGGGAGTATTACAACCCGCTCTTTTATTTTGAGAACGGAAACGGCTCGATCTATGGCACGACAGACCCGATAGGAGGCAGCGGAGATGTGGCAGCGCTTATTGCAGAGGCAGAAAGGTATCTTGGATATCCCTATGTATGGGGCGGTTCAAGTCCGTCAACGAGCTTCGACTGCTCTGGCTTTGTGTGCTACGTGCTTACTCACAGCGGTTATTACGACATGCCCCGAACAACGGCACAGGGAATATACAACCAGTGTCAGCATATCAGTGCGTCGGAAGCAAGAGCCGGAGACATTATTTTCTTTACAGGAACCTATAATTCCGGCAACCCGGTGACCCACGTGGGCATCTATGCCGGAAACGGTCAGATGATCCACTGCGGTGATCCGATCAAGTATTCCTCCATCAATACGCCATACTGGCAGAGCCATTTCTATGCATTCGGCAGATTATCAGGACATTAGGGTTATCAGGGATATGGCTCGGGAAGGAGGTTTATGACAATAGAAAGAATGAATGAGCTTATTGACAAATGGGAAGGTCAGAAAAAGGACTACGATGAGCGCATGGATGCAAAGATCTCCGGCATGAAAAAGGACAGGGATCTGGCCGTTGCGGCTCAGACCCAAAAGATATTCGCCCGGCATCATTTAAGCCCGGAGGAACTGTCAAAGCTCAAATATGCAAACAAGGAACAGTTAAAGAGGCTCCTGAAATTCATAGACGATGAGATCACGGAGCCAGTCCGGGCTGAAAAGCCGGATACAAAAATTGAAAAGGAGAATAAAGATAATGCAAAAGAAGTTACCACTTAGGATTTTAGCATCGCTGATACTGTCCGTGATGCTTTTCGCGCTTCCCATAGGAGCGTTCTTTGCAAACAGAACGACAACGGTGCAGGTATTCGCAGAGGAAGAACCCTCTGGGGAGAGTGCCGGGGAAGACGGGGATTCTGCGGATACATCCGATGATACGACAGGTGATGAGACCGGAGATACATCGGATGATTCATCAGAGGATGCATCCGGAGATACGGGCGCAGATGATAGCAGCGGAGCCGGGGATGAAACAGGGGATGATTCCGGCGATGCGGATACGGGAGATACCGGTGATGAAGATGCGGAGAGTGAAACGGAGGAGACACCGGTATGTACCTGCAGCGAGAAGTGCGGACAGTACGATTATGATAAGGACTGCCCCGTATGCAGCGCAGATTATAAAAAATGCGAGTATAAGGATCCCAGTGTAAAGATCACGATCAATACGCCATCCGGCTGGTATTCAAGCGGCTCAACCGCAAAGGTCACATTTACTGCGGAGGATATCCTTGATACCGGAAATTTTGCGATAAAGAGCGTAAAGGCAAAGATCGGGCAGAACGGTTCATATCAGGATGTTACGGAGGATATGTATCTGGAGATTTCCGAGAACTGTACGGTATATGTGCTCGTAACAGATGCCAATGACAAGAGTTATGAAAGAAGCCGATCCATCAAATGCTTTGATACTACAAAGCCTACGCTGAATGCAGCAGTATCGGACGGACTTCTCACAGTACAGGCGGTGGATAATGAATCCGGGATCAAGGTGATCTATGTGAACGGTTATGAGTTTACGGACGGCATTACCAACGGAACCCTGAATATCAGGCTTTCCAAGTTTGATGCGGGCTATGAATATTTTACGATCACTGCCATGGACAATGCCGGGAATGTGTCGGAGGTTTATAAGACGAAGAATCCTTATTACAAGGATCCGGAGTCTGATGATGACAGTGATCCCGCGGAGCAGCTTCCGACAAGTGCGCAGGCGACAAATCCAAGCAGTGCGACAGCGACCGTGACGGAGCATACCAAAACGGACAGCGACGGAAATACCGTCAGCCAGACACCGGAACAGCAGAAAAAGGAAGAGTTTGCCAGGGCGGATGCGGAGGAAGCGTCCCTATCCGATGCAGAAGAACAGGGTGAGGACATGAACCTTGGAAAGGAATTCTATACGATCGAGGCTGCCAGCGGTAAGGTATTCTATCTGATCATCGACCGTGACGGAGAGGAAGAGGTCGTATATTTCCTGACCGAGATCACGGAGAATGACCTCTTAAATGTCACGACGGATAATTCAGAGACCCTGCCTAAAAATTCGGCGGCGCTTGAATCGCAGATACCCGTGACTGAAAGTGCGCTCCCGAATAATAATACGGATTATGAGGAGACAAAGGAAGTAGAGACACCTACAGAAACACCCGAAGAGGAGCCGGAGGAAGAGCCTGAGCCGGAACCCGAACCGGAGCCTGCAAAGAGCAATCCTCTCGCCGGATATCTGATCATGGGTATCTTTGGGGCGGCTGTTATAGGAGCGGCATACTATTTCAAGGTTATAAAGAAGAAACAGGAGGGTGATTTTGTTGAGGATGAGGAAGAAGAGGACGATGAGGAATATGAGTCCGAATCAGAAGAATCCGAGTCCGATGAAAGCAATGATTTCTTTGAATCCACTGAAAAAGAGGGAGAGGAAAAAGTAAGCAGAGAGGCGGCAGAGGAAACGACTGAGCCGGATGACGGGAGACCTGTACCCACAGAAGAGGATGCAGCCGAAACGGTCGAGGGGACTGATGCCGATGATCCCTATGAATCTGATTCCGAGGAGGAATAAGAAATAGAAAACTATCAACATGTGCAACACAGCACGAATGCAAGAGCCGGGGCAGCCGCCCCGGCTCAATCCATGAAAGGAGATCATTATGGAAGAAAGAAATGAAGTAACACAGGAAACGGCGGAGAAGACCATTGCGGATCAGTTTGCTGATTCCGAGGCAGAACAGGCACGTCCGGAGGGCAAGGAAGAAAAGAAGATGGATGAGATCACACTGAAGTTCGGCAAGGGCTGTGTCGGTGAGGAGTTCCAGGGAAAGGATGGCAATTCATACAAGGAAATCCTTATTCCCAATCAGGATAAGGATGACCATCGCCCATGGCAGACCTTTGTCGTAAAGGCAAATCATGTGCATGAGAACCAGTTCGGCAAGGGCATGTGGTGCAAGCTCCCGGCAGATGGTACCACAACGCTTCACCGCAGTGTCAAGGTTGGACAGGATGAACAGGGAAAGCCCGTCTGGGATACCGAGAAGACCAAGGTCACAAATAAGGAACTGAAAAAGATGGTCGAGGCTTATAAGGACAGGGACCGTGACCGAGTGTCCATGAAGGAGAAGCTCCCGGAAAAGAAAGCAGAGGCGGCTTTGCAGAAACCGGCTGAAAAGGCGCAGACAAAGGCGCACGAAGCAGCACTATAAGGGGGCGTATATGGAACTTGTGATAACGGAGAAACCTTCGGTGGCTCAGTCCATAGCGCAGGTAATCGGGGCAAGGGAGCGAGGCGACGGATTCCTCAAGGGAAACGGATATATTGTCAGCTGGGGCTTCGGACATCTTGTAGAGCTTGCCACTCCGGATGCCTATGATGAGCGATATCAGAGGTGGAGTTACGATACGCTGCCTATTATGCCATCAGACTGGAAATACGAAATTAAGAAGGATACGAGAGCGCAGTTTAAGATCCTCAAAAACCTGATGGAGAACGGCGATATCACCGCCATAGTATGCGCAACGGATGCCGGAAGAGAAGGAGAATTGATCTTCCGTCTTGTATATGAGCAAGGAGGATGCACGAAGCCTGTCAAGCGTCTTTGGATATCGTCCATGGAGGAAAGTGCGATCCGTGATGGTTTTAACCATTTGAGACCCGGATCGGAATATGAGAATCTCTATGCCTCCGCTATGTGCAGACAGGAAGCAGACTGGCTCGTGGGAATAAACGGTACGCGACTCTTTACCGTGCTTTATAAGAGCAAAGTCCTGAAGGTAGGCCGTGTGCAGACGCCGACACTTGCAATGCTGGTTGACAGGGAGGCTGAAATCAATGATTTTCAGAGGACAACATTTTATACCGTTCATCTGAATGCCAACGGTCTGGATGCCATATCTGAAAAGTTCCCTGATAAGGCAAAGGCTGACAGTATCGTATCCATGTGCAGCGGCAAGGAAGCAGTGATCAGATCCGTAATATCGGAGGATAAGAATGTGGCGCAGCCACGGTTATATGATCTGACATCTTTACAGAGGGATGCGAACCGTATCTTCGGGTTTACCGCAAAAAAGACTCTGGAATACACGCAGTCGCTTTATGAAAAGAAGTTGTGCACCTATCCGAGAACGGACAGCCGGTATCTTTCTGATGATATGGAAGAAACGGCAAAGAGCGTGCTTGCCATGATAGAAAGTACCTATCCGTATCTTAGGGATGATCGCGCAAGGACAGTGGATATCCGGCGCACCATGAACAGCAAAAAGGTCAGCGACCATCATGCCATCATACCAACGGTGCAGATTGAAAACATTCATAACATTCAGTTATCGGAGGGAGAGCAGAAGGTGCTCTCCCTTCTTGCAACCAGGGTTGTGACAGCTACGGCTGAAAAGGGTTATTCGTCAAAAATAGTGGGTAGGCATATCCTCCGATTCCTTCCCGGGAGTGTAGTTGTGTGACAGATGAATATCAAGGGAGCTTCGCTCCACTCCGTGGAAACCCTTGACATTTCTCTGCCCCACAACTATGAGGCACCTAAGGAATCAAT